>Ga0310695_10000776_pt1 | contig 78869 bp, 51 predicted proteins | sample RumenRJG_04DNA_FD_203882 | JGI IMG/M metagenome (GOLD analysis project Ga0310695, IMG submission 203882) | Bovine rumen microbial communities from Lethbridge, Alberta, Canada - RJG_04 (v2) (version 2) | ecosystem: Host-associated > Mammals > Digestive system > Stomach > Rumen | place: Canada... | reverse complement strand
GAAGAAGGAAAAACTCGAAGGCTTGCAGCAGGTCATCGATGACCAGCGTGAGCTTATCAAGAAATATTACAGCAAGGATGTTGAGAAGGTGCCACAGGTGTTCATACCTTATAAGGAGGTGCTTGAGATTCTGGAGAGTGGCCTGAAGGTTCCCGATGATGTGACGCTGATGTGGTGTGACGACAACTATGGCTATATGACTCGTCTCTCAGATGCTGAACAGCAGAAGCGTAGCGGAGGTGGTGGCGTCTATTATCACCTGAGCTATTGGGGCCGTCCGCACGACTATCTGTGGCTCACCACCACCCAGCCAGGTCTCGTCTACAGCGAGATGAAGGCGGCCTACGACCACAACTGCAAGAAGTTGTGGATTGTCAATGTCCATGACCCGAAGGTGGCTGCCTACGACCTGGAGTTCTTCCTCGATATGGCATGGGACATCAACAGCATACAGCCTCAGACCATCAACCAGCACCTTGCAAACTGGCTCTGTACGCAGTTTGGCAACGAGGTAGGCAAGGCCCTGTTCCCTGCCATGCAGAAGTTCTATCAGCTCTGTGGCATCCGTAAGCCGGAGTTCATGGGTTGGACACAAGTTGAACTCGACAAGCAAAAGTATCCTGGAGGAAAGTCACATGTAACCGACATTGGACTGACCCGCCAAGAAGCAGCAGAGCGGTTAGAGTCTTTTGGATGTTTGAAAGCTATTGTCGACAAATGCCGTTTGTTGCTTCGCCCTGAGTTATCTAATGCTTATGAGGCTCATATCGCCTACCCTATCTATGCCGCTGCAGCCATGACGCGCAAAATCGTTTCTGATTCAGCAACAAGTCATCTTGCCTATGAAGAAATTGTCGCACTAACCCGTCGTTACAATGCGCTGGCCAATGGTAAATGGAAAGGGCTGATGGATGCTGCCCCACGCCAATTGCCCGTCTTTGAAGATATTTGTGGCCGATTGTATGACGATGAGCCTTTCGAGGGTGTCGCCTGCAATGCTGCCGAATATGATGCTGCCTCTAAAGGAAGCCAACCCATCCAGATGCTGGGACACTCCATGAAAGCTGTCGCCATTCCCAAGGGTGGAGAGTTGACCTACGAGTTTGAAACCCAGCAGGAGGGGGAGGCTGTTCTCTATACTGCCATGATTCCCACACAGCCCAACGACAAGGGAGACCTGCGCTATCAGGTGACGCTCGATAATCAGGAGCCTGTCGTTATCTCGCTCAAGGAGAAATACCGCTCTGAGTTCTGGAAGGTCAGTGTACTGCGTGGTCAGGCACTCAAGCAGACACCTGTCAAGCTTTCCAAGGGCTCGCACACCTTAAAGGTGAAGGCCCGTTAAGAGTCAGAAGGAAGAAGGAAGAGGTGACATTTATAACCTCGCCGGCCAGCGTGTCAACAAGAATGCCAAGGGCATCCTCATCCAGAACGGCAAAAAGGTTGTGATTAAATAAGGAAAGGGTATGAAAAATTTATTGGCAATACTTTTGTGCAGCCTGTCACTGACAGGCTACGCACAAAAGCCCAGTGACACACCGACAAGCCAGATGGAGAAGCTGGATCGTGGACTCGTGGTTATACCACAGTCAACCAAACACTACATCAGCTGGCGCATGCTGGGTACGGATGACAAGAATACAACGTTCGAAGTTTTGAAGAACGGCGAGACACTGAAGAAAGACATCATCGGTGCCACCTTTCTATCAACATCAGGAAAAGCTACTGATACCTATCAGGTAAAAGTCTATCAGAACGGACAACTGACAGAGACAACTGCTGCGGTTGCGCCGTGGGCAGATTCTTTCTTGGAAGTGAAGCTGGACCGACCGGAAGGAGGTACGATAGCCAGTTGGAAACCCTACGATTCCAGTACGAAGAAATATGGAGATGTACAAGAGATGCCCTATACATATAGTCCTAACGACTGCAGCGTAGGCGACGCGGATGGGGACGGACAGTACGAAATATTCGTCAAATGGGATCCGTCAACGTCGCAGGACAACTCCATCAGCAGCGGACATTCTGGAAAAGTGTATATAGACTGCTATAAACTTGACGGAACCAAGCTATGGCGCATTGACCTTGGCGACAATATCCGTGCCGGTGCTCACTACACACAGTTTATGGTGTATGACTTCGATGGCGATGGTAAAGCAGAAATGATCTGTAAGACCGCTCCCGGCTCCATAGATGGCATAGGCAACTACGTCAACCAAGCAGCAACAGACAACAAGATCCAGGCAGCCAACAACACCAAAGACTGGCGCAACAGAGACGGACGAATTATTGGCGGCCAAGAGTATCTAACTGTTTTCGAGGGAACGACGGGTAAAGCTATCCACACCATTGCCTACTATCCTAACCGCAATGCGAAGACTGAGCTGAGTGAAGCAGAAGGCACGTTCAACTGGGATGACCGCAGTGGAAAGAGCGACAATGGCAATTATGGAAACCGTGGTGAACGTTATCTAGCTGCAGTAGCCTACCTGAGTGGTAAAGATGCTAACCCCAGCGCAGTATTCACACGCGGCTATTACACGTATGCCTATCTGTGGGCTGTAGATTTTGATGGCACACAACTGAAGCACCGCTGGCTGCACCGCTCAGACTCAAAAACGCAGTGGTCGCTCGTCGATGCCAACATGAACGAATCGGCTAAAGTAACAGCACTGACAGCAACTAGCGGTAGCGGCAGCAACACCATGTATGGAAATGGAAATCATAATCTGTCAGTAGCCGATGTTGATGGCGACGGAAAGGATGAGATTATCTGGGGGGCTGCTGCGTTAGACGATGATGGCTCGTTGCTTTATGCGACAGGCTTCGGTCATGGCGATGCTATTCATTTAGGTGATATGGATCCCGACCGCCCAGGCTTGGAACTATTCGATGTACATGAGGAAAAAGGCACCTATGCTTGGGATCTGCACGATGCAGCCACAGGCGAAATCATCTGGAAGGGTGGACAGTCTGGACAAGACAATGGTCGAGGATGCGCCGCTGATATTGTAGCCAGCACCCGCGGTTATGAATTCTGGTCGGCCTATGGTGGTTTTGACAGCAGCGCAAGAATCCAAAATCCTTTCAACGCTATCACTAAGGCAGAGGTCGGCGCAAAGAAACCTCCCATGAACTTCCGCATCTACTGGGACGGCGATGCACAAGACGAAATGCTCGACGGTAACACCATCTCGAAATATAAGCCGAATGCTTCCGCAACCACGCTCATGGCCGGCTCTACAACGATTACGGGCCAGTCGTGCAACTCGACAAAGGCTACACCCTGTCTGTCGGCTGACATTTTCGGTGACTGGCGCGAAGAACTCATCCTGCGCAACACAACGGACGACGGCCTCCTCATCTACACAACGCTGACACCTACCAACTACCGTGTGCCGACACTGATGCACGACCATGTATATCGTATGGGCATCTGTTGGCAGAATGTGGCCTATAACCAGCCACCACACCTGGGTTACTACCTACCCGACTTCATCGAGTCATTCCAAGGTACTGACCCCACAGGCATTGTAGAGGTTAAGAGTCAGAAGGAAGAAGGAAGAGGTGACATTTATAACCTCGCCGGCCAACGTGTCAACAAGAATGCCAAGGGCATCCTCATCCAGAACGGCAAAAAGTTTGTGATTAAGTAATAAGGCCATTGCGACTGAGTCGCAATGCACAATCACACTAATCCCCACCGCCTCGATGACAGTGGGGATTAGTTCTTTTTACAGATACTCCTTTGGCTTGTTATTTACCTTGGCACCAGGGAACTGTGAGAAGTCCACAGGCTGACCGTCAAGCGTAAAGTCAATGAGTTCATACTTGTCGCTGGTCTTCACGTCAAGTACAGTCTTAGCCTCAACCCCGCAGTTGCGGATAGTGATATTATTACAACGAGACAAAGGCATATCCTTACGATCGCCAGGCTTGAAAAACTGTGTCCATGGCTGTATAAAGAGCAGACGTGTGCATCGACCAGAAATATTCTCTACCGTCACATACTCATAATGTTGCGGTGTGTCGGGACGCATCTTCAGCCATAGCACACGATTGGCATCCTCGGCATAGCAGTTGCGCAATATGATATTACGGTCGTGAAGCGACTCAGAGCCCAACGTCAGACATCCATGTACACGACCATAGCGACAGTTTTGGATAAGTACACGCTCGCATGGACCATTGTTCTCGTCTTTGTCCGCCCAGGTACCTTTGCCACCTTTCATGACAACGGCATCGTCATTGACATGCATGAAGCAGCCGTCGATGATGACATCGGTGCAGGCATCGACATCGATAGCATCCGACGAGGGAGCGCCACGCTTCGGATTCTCTGGCCATATATTCTCCGTCGGAGCATAGATGTAACAACCCAGATAGCGCACATGGTCGCTCTTGTAAACGTGGTTGGTCCAGAAAGGCGAATTGATGAGGTGCACATCCTGAATGGTCACATTCTTACAGTTGGAGATATAGGTCAGTCGGGGACGTTGTGCATCCTTGTTGGTGCACTGGGGGTTCCACGAGCGACGAATCCAGAACTCCTGCCAAAAGTTTAAGCCATTGCCGTCGATGGTTCCCGTACCACTAATCGTAAAGCCATCGAGACCATCGGCATTGACAAGTGCGGAGAAGTACTTGCACGTCTCGCCCTCGATACGTGTAGTCAACACGGGATAGTCCTTGATGCGATCGGAGCCTTTCAGCGTGCCACCTTCTGACACATGCAGATGCGTGCCCTGCTTGAAGAACAACGCACCGGTCATAAATGTGCCCTGAGGCACCACCACGACACCACCACCCTCGCTGGCACAACGGTCAATAACAGCTTGAATCTGTTGGGTTTGCACCTCACTGCTACCCATCAACACACCATAGTCCGTAAGGACGTAGCGACGACCAAGCTGACCAACGTCGACCTTCTGTGGATTCTGGAACCATGCATCCATCTCTGTACCGTCGGGCCAGGTCTCTATAGTCTTCTTAGCCTTGGGTTTAGCTGCAACTGACAATGTAAGCAGCATGAGCAGAAATAATGTAATCTTTCTCATAAGTTATTTAATCTTTGGTTTGAGTTCATCGGGAGAATCGTTGGTAAACATGTCTACTTTTGGAGCCTCACGTTCAAAGAGGTGTCGGATCACATCGACACTGACTGTCGTCGTAGGCTTAAAGTCTTCACTCTGCATATAGCACAGAATGCTCTGCCGTAACTGGCGGGCTACAGGACGACGGTCGAGGTTGTGGTTAATATCCATCGTAGTCATCAGCAGTCGGCCATTGAGTACTTTTACCTCAAGGAGCATGCCCAACTTACGGCTGACATGCCACGTGTCAATAGGCTGCACGATAGGTTGGTAGTCCTTAGGGAACTCTGCCAGATTCATGACCTGTGTACGGTTGGTCAGTTCCCACCAGTTCAGGTTCTGCCAGTCGTCAGTAGGGAAATCACAGAACACGGGATGCTGGCTCTGGATATATGCTCCCGTTGTATGTGGCGGACGCATCTTAAACCAACTTGTATTCCAGAAGACGGGCAAATAGGTATGGCGCACATCGTTGCCATAGCGTATCTTCCCACCAGCTGTCAACAGCACCGTGCCACCCTTCTTGAGTACTTTCAACGCCCGAGCATCCAGCGAGTCTGTTTCATAAAAGTTCTTACTTCTTACTACTTCTATCTTACCTTCTGCAGGGTATACCCAGAAGTCCCACTGGTTCCACTCGTAGCCATTGAGAAGTACATGCAGAGTCAACTTAGCAGGCTGTTGGAATGATGCCAACTGCAGGCGTACCGTTCCCAATTCGTTGTTCTTGCCAATGGGAATAGTACTAACAGGAAGTGTTCCATGGGCCACCTCCTGCTGCTGCCCACCAGTGATACACCAGCTAACCTTGGCATTCACCAGTTTGGCTGAAAAGGCATTATAAGCCTCAACAGGCACAACGAGTTCCTCATCGTTAGTATAAACAAACTTGGGGAAGCGGGCCAATGCCACCGTGGCAGCACAGAACTGTTTCCACTCGCGGGCGTCGACATAGCCTTTCTCGCGCCAGTGTACATTCAGCGGTCCTACTAGTGCCGTACCCTGTCCAGAATAGTCGTTCAGGCCCAGATACTGGAATCCAGCATAATCCTTGGTTCGTAGGTTACGCTCCGTCTCATATTTATAACATAGCGTCTGCAGCTTACCACTGGCATGAAGGAACTTTTCGGCTTGCGAAATCATACCATTGTCAGCCAACAAATCACGGAATATCTCGAAGTTCTTAGCCTTATAAACGCCTGTATACTGTGGGATTTCGCTGAAATCAGGGAACACACACCACTGTCCCTGTTCATGAGCTACGATGGGCGAGTTGTTAGGAACAGTGTCCTTATAGTTACGTGGGAAAAGCAACTGCTGGTAGTAATCGTCCTGACTTTGTGGAGCACGGCGGTCCCAGTCCAGTCCACGAGCACCAGCCTTGACGTGATATTCAGAACCACTGTCCCATGCCCAGCCACCACCGACACTAGCACCGGCATAGAGTTTGGTGGGGTCGTACTGTTTCATGGTCTTCACCCAGTCGTTACAGTAGGGGACCCAGTCGCCTGCTGGCTCATTACCAGCCGCCATGAAGCAGAACGACGGATGGTGTCCATACTCATCGATGATGCGTTTCGATTCATCCAACAGATACTGGTCAATAGCCATCTTACGACGTAGCTTCACACCGTGGTTAGGCCACGAGGGGCCTTCCGGCTGCAGGTATATTCCTACCCTGTCGGCAGCAGCAAAGGCTGCCTCAGGCGGACAGTAACTATGGAAACGCACGTGGTTGATGCCGTACTCCTTGCATTTGCGGAACACACGAAGCCACTCTGACTCCTCCATCGGGGGATAGCCCGTCTCTGGGAAATTACAGTTTTCCACCGTTCCTCGCAGGAACAGCGGACGGCCATTAATCACAAGCTGACGCCCTTCGACACTCAGATTACGCAATCCGAAAGTAGTCTCATAGACATCATCACCTGCCATGACCTGCAACTGGTAGAGATTGGGGGTAAACTCATCCCATAGTTGAGCATCAGTACCCAGATCTATTACAAATTCCTTTTTATTACCAATGGCTTCTACGGGCTCTGCACCATAGACAAGCGTCTTTCCCTTCATCATAGGACGAGCCATGACATAAATACCATAGTCACGCATTGGCATTAGTTTAAATCCGTCAACATGATTCTCCATCTCGACGACAACGCGCACCTGTTTCTTGTCTGCATCAGGACGAACAACAACTTTTCGAATATTCAACTTTGCGGGTTGCGACTGCAGTTCGATGCGTCCCGTAATACCATTCCAGTTGCCCTGGGTCTGGTCAGTAACACTGTGCGAATCCTGTCCAACACAAACATTCTCGATGCCGTTGTACACACAGATGGCGATGGTGTTGCTACATCCAAAATTCACATAGCGTGTGACATCATAACGATGAGGAACGGAAAGTGACATTTGGTGACCCACTTCCTTACCATTGACATATACCGTGGTTTCAATATGTGGACGTTCGAGGAAGAGCGTAATGCGCTGACCCTTCATCGCCTTAGGGATATATACAGATCTGCGATACCACGCTTTACCTGTATAGTGACGCTCAGGAGTCAGGAAGAAGGGAAACTTCATCTCGCCAGCCTGACGATACTTCTCCATATAAGGGTTGTAGTAGTAGGACGAGTCATAGAGCGACCCTGTCCACTGCGTCTTCGTTGTGACAATATCACCCTTTCCATTGGTGAGCATAGAACCAGGGAGCATGACATAATCGTTGTAAGCGGTACTATCACCCATGGCAAAGTCCCAGGCTCCCGCCAACGAGATATTCTGTGCCTGCAACTGCAAACAACAAGAAAGGATTAGGATACTGATTATTTTTCGCATGATACAGATATATTGATGAGTTCTTCACCTGCAGTCTTGTCAGCCTCACGGGGCAGGTAGATAGGTGCATCGGGCTGCAAGGGAAGAATGCGCAACTCTAATTCCTTGCACTCCTTAGGCAGGCGCCACAGACCATAGAGGAACGGACGACCGTAATAGAAGTTGTCAGCCACCAGCTTGCCATCAGCATATAGTCGAGCACAGTCGCCACGGTAAGAGATGCTGAGCATAGAGGTGAGAGGTGAGGGGTGAGAAGTAAGAGAAATATGGTAGACGGCGGCATTGTTCCAGTCCGCTTCTGAGGGAGCCTCAGCCACCTTAGCCTTACCTTTTATTATCTTACGCAAGGGACCTGCTTCCTTTACCTTATTAAATTGACAATTGACCCATGACAATTGAGAATTCTCTTCACTTATAAAGAGTTTTTCAGCCTCTTGTGGCGTCAGCAGGTAGATATTCTCGTAAATAGGCTTGCCAAGACCACGGGGTTTGACATTCTTCAGTGTCTTGCCATTGGCTAAGGCAATGGTTGTAGGAACATCCTTCACCTGCATCATGTAGATCTTTCCCTCACGACGCGCCACCAACTGGGCCGTAGCAAAGCGGATACCCTCAACATTGACTGGGAAGATAGCCATACACCCAGAGGGAATGGTCAGCTTGGGAAGTTTCACACCACAGGCATCAAGTACGATTCCCTTCTTGGCTGAAAGCTGGAAAAAGCGCTCATAGTTGTTGACAAAGATAAAGCCTTGTCCATCCTTGCTACGTACAGCCCAACGGAGAACACTATCCTCGCCACGCTTCAGGTCTTGTGGAGCAGGGAACGAGGCTTCCATAGGCGCCAGCAGTTCACCATAGTCCTGCATAAACAGGTGGAGAGGACGCAGCATATAGTACTGCGGATAGGTCTGTCCGAACTCACCCAGAGGCGCCTGAAAGTCGTAGGTCACCACAGGCAGGTCGTTATTAGCCGTACCTGGAGAGGTCTGCACCTCGTTGAGCGTATGGAGCACGCCCTCTGGATTACTGCCGCCGTGATACATATAATAGCCCAGCAGATTAGAACCAGAGCCCAACTTCACCAGTGCCATCGAATAGGCATCCTCAGGATAGATATACGGACGACGATGGTAGGCCGTCACCATACCACCACCCAGTTCACAGGTGAAATAAGGATATTGTTCATCACCCTTGTTCACCTTAGCTTCCTGCTTACCCAGCAAGTCTGTGCCAATGGCTGTCGACGAGCGGAAAGCTTTAAAGTTAAAGGCTTTATAGTAGTTGCCTGCACCTTCCTTTACCTCTTTATCCCAAAAACCATCGGCATAGTCGCCATAGAGGGGCAGCATCTCACCAAAAGGAACGGGCGTGCGCAACTCAGGCCACCCCGTACGGGTGTAGAACGGCAGGTCAAAACCAATCTTCAGGGCTATTTGCTTCAATGCCATCAAGTATTCACCACGCCCACGATACTCATTGTCAAACTGAGCGGCAATAACAGGACCACCATTCTTCCACTGCAGGCCTTGCACCTGGGTAAATATCTGACGGTACAGCTTCTCAGCATAACCAAGAAATACCGGATTCTGCTCACGCAGTTTACAGCCCTTCGTAAACATCCAGTCGGGAATACCACCGTTGCGAACCTCACCATGACAGAATGGTCCTAGACGCAGCACGACAGGAATCTCCTCATCGCGACAAATTTCAATGAACTTACGCAGCGAGCGCTGACCGTCCCAACGGAAAATGCCTTCCTGTTCTTCAATATGGTTCCAGAACACATAGGTGGCAATAATAGTCACCCCACCCTCTTTCATCTTTCTGACTTCCTGACGCCACTCGTTCTCAGGCAACCGCGAATAGTGTATCTCGCCCATCACCGGACAGACACGATGACCGTCAATGATAAGACTATGTTGGTCCCATGTGACCTTTTTGCCAAAATCAGCGGCCCACAGCGTACCTATTGTCAGCAACGACAATAACAATGCAGATATTCTCTTCATCAACGTTTAATCTAGATGGAACACTTCCTGGATAGGGATGGTAACAGGCGAATTGTCGGGGTTGACCTCCATGATGTCGGCCATCATGTCCCACCACTTCTGCGTGATGGGGTCGACATTGTCTGTATCCTGCGAACTGCCTTCACCGGCACACTCCTGATAGCCAAAGAGGATATTGGTATCCTTGTCCCAGTAGATACTGTAGTTAGACACGCCACCATCCTTGATCATCTTGACGAGTTCTGGCCAAATAGCGGCATGACGACGCTCGTACTCTTTCTCACAACCTGGTTTCAGGTACATCTTAAATGCAAAGCGCTTCATATTATGGGAGTTAAAGAAGTTAAAGAAGTTAAAGGAGTTAAAGGAGTTAAAGGAGAGTTAGTTGCCGTCGGGTTTCGTTAAGTTGCTACCTGCCGACATGTACCATACGAAAGTGTCGGGATCGTCAGGTTGTGCGGGGCTGAAGTCCTGCCAATCGGCACGCAGATGCTCTGCCAGCGGTGACTGCAACTGTTTGAGTCCCATCACTACCATCTTGGCAATCTCCCAGGCACCAAAAGGATTAAAGTGAGTATTGTCTGCCAACTCGCGCTCCTGACCAGGGAACGTTCCCATCGGATAGTGTACCAAGGCATGCTTCGAGCGCTCTTCACCCAGGGCCTCATAAAACGTAGTCGACATGCTGGTGAGGTCAATGACCTGTACCCCCTCACGCTTGGCAACGGTCTTCATCGCCTCGGGATAGTCCCCGTGCGTATTGCGATTGGTCTTGTGGTCGTCGTTGAAGGCGCGACGTGCCGTCGGTGTACAGAAGATGATATGACCACCGGCAGCCTTCACACGATCAGCAAAAATCTTCAGGTTACGTGAATAGCTGTACCAGGCACCGTCTCCGGGTTTCTTCTCTTTCTCGTCGTTATGGCCGAACTCCACAATGACGTAGTCACCTTTTTTCAATTGGGTGAGAATCTTGTCCAAGCGCAACTGAGCAAGGAACGACGTGCACGACAGACCGCTCTCGGCATAGTTGGCAATGACCACCTTATCGTCAAACCAACGGGTAATCATCTGTCCCCACGATGCCCAGGGCTCGTTCTCCTGGTCTACCACGGTGCTGTTACCACAGAGGAATACCGTCGTCACGTCAGTGGCTGGTTCTACCTTCACGCTATGCACGGCGGGCATCGGTCCACAGAACGATATTGTCAGCGAGTCGTCCCAGTTCTTGTAGCTCCACTCACGCGGTTTCAGTTTCACCTTGGTCTTTTCATCAATCTGGGGATTCTTCTTGTTGACAACAAACGATACCGTCTGATACTTATTCTTCTTAGTGGTCACCATGTCGGAATAGTGGCGACGACTCTCAGCTCTCACTACCGTCTGACCAGCATGTTTCTTGACACCCAACGTTACCGTCACACGATAGTTACCGTCGGGTACGGCAATACTGTAGTTAAACGGTTTGTCCGACCACTTGTCGAGGACAACTTCCTCACCTAAGGCCTGAGCTGAGGCACCCATAGCGCACAGTGTCGCAAGGACACATGAAAGAATTGTTCTTTTCATTGTTATTATCATTATATTGTTGTTTTATGTCAATACCTGATCTTTCCGTCGTAATTGAAAATAGGTTCATTGGTAGGCACCTCCTCGTCATAGAAATGCACAGCCGAGTCGTTCATCTTCGGGTGCTGTTGCTGCAGCAGTCGGATAATCTCTGCCCCAGCCCATATCGTGGGACCATAGCCGTGAGCAGCCATCACGTGCACAGGACGATAGGCATAGAAAGCAACATCGAAACCCATGCCAGTACCCACACAGACATTCTCCACCTGTCCTTTGTCATTCACCGACTGATTGACAGCCTGCCAACCCAGCAGTGCTGTGGCCCCATAGGCCTTGGCATCTATCCAGCCTTTATTGATAGCATGCGCTATGCAGTAGGTATAGATAGCCGTTGCCGATGCCTCCAGATAAGTATCGTTGCGGTCCAGCAGCTGGTGCCAGAAACCATCGTGATGCTGGCGGCGCGCCAGTCCAGCAATATGTTTCTGCAACAGACCGAGTATCTGTGGACGACTGCTGTGGTACTCTGGCAACGCATCCAACACCTCGCACATGGTCAGCAGCGCCCACCCGTTGGCACGTCCCCAATAGAAGGCGGAATGCGGCTGCATGGCTTCCACCCATCCGTGGCGGAACAGTCCGGCACTTTCTACCCACATTCTGTCAGCAAACAGTTGTACTTGTCGCGCAGCCTCGTCGTAATAGCGTGCAGCAGTCTCCTTGTCTTCCTGTCTTCCTGTCTCCTCCATAAGTTTCCCCATATACGCCACAACAGGAATACCCATAAACATATCGTCCAACCACACCGTGTTCTTCTGCGGACGCAGACGGGCAAAGATACCATCGGACAGACGGTATTCCTTATTCAGGATATAGTCCACATAGTGGTCTATACGTTCACGCAACGGCAGAGTCCTGTCGCTCAACAGTGCCTTGATCATCGACACACATACTGCTCCTGCATCATCCAAGGCATGAGGGTCTATCACACGACGTACATTGACATCAATATCCTTGTGTTTCTCATACACCTTCTCAAACTGCGGAGCCATATCGCTCAGCAGCTGATGACGCTTGTAGACATAGTCACGATAGGCCTTGTCACCCGTTACCTCATAGGCTGCCAACACACCAGAGTACGTGACACCCCATTCATAGCTGGTCAGTCGGAAACCACCCTGTTTCAACTGTGTGTATTGGTCAATGTCCTTCATGCGTGTCACCTCCTTACCCGTACGCTTGTCCACCAACTGTGCTGGTGTCTCACTATCTATATAGTGCAACACACAGTCGATGGTCTGCTTCACAGCATCCTGCGTGGGTATGCCATAGCGCTGCTGGTTGGCAGGACGCATCAGGTGCAGCGGTGTATTATTATCGTTTACTTGCTGGGCACTGGCCGACAAGGTTGCCATGAGTGCCATCATGCATATCAGTTGTCTCATCGTCTTATTTCAGGAATGGTGTTACACTTTTGTCCGGTCCCAGATAGAAACCCGGTTCTGAGGGTTGGTTATAGCCTACGTTCTGCGCGGCCGTCGACAGACGATAGGGAATATCCTCCATCAGACAGTTGATGCGGTACTCCGTAGGAATAGGTGATACAAAAATGCGCAGTTCATCGCTCTCTGGCGTACGGGCGACGACTTCCTCACGCCAGTCACCCAGAATATCTGCTGCCAGACAGGGATTCTGTTTTGTCCAGTTGTTGAACACGACACCCTCCAGTTTTGTCACATTCACAACCGTGCGCTCTTTCCAGTCGTACTTCGATACGGTGGCACGGTCCAGCAGTTCACGCAGCAGATCACCATCCCACCAAATACCATAGTTGATAGACAAGCGCTTACCCCTCATACGGAGGTGCTGCTCATGCTGCGGATCTTCCGGATCCTGCGCTTCAGCCAGCCGCTCACCCTTGATATTTCGGATGCCATGACTGTCGGAGCTCCACATCTCCACACCAGGGTTCGTGGGGTCGATGTCAGCGGCCATGGCGCGACCTACATCGGCTTTCGAAGGCAGCTGGAAGATAATCTCTCCTGTCTTGGCATTGCGGAAGTCAGAACCGTCACGATGGTTCTCGTGGCAGTCCCACACCTGCAACTCGTCCGTCGTCGGGTCAAAAGCCATCAGATGAATAGCGTCGCCATGTCCCATACCCGTATTATACAGTCCGCGACCATCGTGGTCCACAGCCATCGAACCGTAGGTTATCTCGTCGCAACCATCACCATCCACATCGGCAACCCTCAGATTGTGGTTGCCCTGACCAGCATAGCTGCGCCACTCCGGCTCGTTGGTATCAAACACCCAATGCTGTTTCAGTTCCTTGCCATCCCAGTCCCAGGCGGCAATCACCGTACGGGTATAGTAACCACGACAGAAGATAGCGCTTGGACGTTTCCCGTCCAAGTATCCAACACCTGCCAGCATACGGTCAGAACGGTTGGCATAGTTGTCGCCCCAGTCCTCCACATTGCCTCGCTGCGGTATGTAGGGTTTGGTATCCATCACCTCGCCAGTGAGTCCATTAAAAACAGAGATATAGTCCAGACCACTCAATATACGACCTACTCTAGGAGACCTGCTCTTATTATACTTACTCCACTCGCCTTCAGGTTGCGCACGCTTCGAAGCATTCCGAGGATAGGTGCGATAGTCTGCTTTCTCATCGCCAATCACTCGTCCTTTTCCGTCGCGTGTACCGTCAGCGGTCCTTACGATGAACTCCGCACAACCGTCACCATCCAAGTCATAGGATATAAACGGTACATAGTGAGCCCCACTGCGGATATTGATACCCATGTCAATACGCCACAGCAAAGTGCCATCCAACCGATAGCAGTCAAACAGGGTCGGTCCCGTAAAGCCATCGTGGGCATTGTCGTGCGCATTCGAAGGTTCCCACTTCAGAAATATCTCATACTGTCCGTCACCGTCCACATCGGCAACAGACGCATCGTTAGCGGAATAGGAAAACGTTTTCCCATCAGGTGTAACACCATCGACAGGCTTCTGCAACTTCACAGGAAGATAACCTTCAGAGGCATCCGCTTTCAACACATACGCACCATTCTTGCCACCGCCACGCACCTCATAAGTAGCGTCGCCCTGCAGGGGGTGTGCATCCACAAAAAAGGTACCGCCCTTGACCATGGGCTCTACGTTCATCTTCTCGCCATTTCGGTACACATCAAAAGCCTCGCCTGGTTTGTCGGACGATAGCGTGCGCCAACTGACCACCACCTGATTGCCACTACGTATAGCCACTACACCGCGGTTCAATGTCTCCAGCATCATCTGATTTCTCTGATAACGGGGTTGCGCCATGACACATACTGCCATCGCAATCAGTCCTGTTAATAATAGTAATCTCTTCATGTCGTTTAGTAGTCCGTCTGAGTAGTTTGTTTGTTTTGCGAAGGCAAAATTAGCAAAAAATATCAAGTCGTGCAAGAAAAATTCCCTATTATTATTAAAAAGTGAACAAAAACACCGTATTTCAAAAAAAAATGCCTACCTTTGCCCTGCAAAACGAACTATTCTACTAAGATGTTTATGGAATCATACACTGCTAACGAAAACCGCTACGACCAGATGTCGTACAACCGTTGCGGACGCTCTGGCGTCCTGTTACCAAAGGTAAGCTTGGGCTTATGGCACAACTTCGGAGGCGTTGACGACTACCAGCGTTCACGAACCATCCTGCGCCATGCCTTCGACTGTGGCATCACCCACCTCGATCTCGCCAACAACTACGGACCGCCCTATGGCTCGGCAGAAGAGACGCTGGGACGTGTCATGGACGAAGACCTGCGACCCTATCGTGACGAGTTGTTCATCTCCACCAAGGCAGGCTACGACATGTGGCCAGGGCCCTATGGCAACTGGGGCTCACGCAAATACCTCATGGCATCGCTCGACCAGAGTCTGCGACGCATGCATCTGGACTATGTCGACCTGTTCTACTCCCACCGCTACGACCCTGACACACCACTGGAAGAGACGCTGCAGGCACTGGTCGACATTGTTCGACAGGGCAAGGTCCTCTATGTGGGTATCTCGCGTTGGCCATTGGAAGCCACACGCTTTGCCATCAGCTATCTCAAAGCCCACGACGTACCCCTGCTCATCTACCAGGGGCGTCTCAACATGCTCGACCGTGCCCCCATCGACGAGGGTATTCTCCAGCTATGCCACCAGGAGGGCGTAGGCTTTATCTCCTTCTCACCACTGGCACAAGGTCTGCTCACCGACCGTTACTTGAACGGTATCCCTGAAGACTCGCGCATGACACGTGAGAAATTCCTGCGTCACGAGATGCTTACCCCAGAGCTGCTGGAACAACTGAAGAGCTGGAACAGCGAGGCGCTGTCAAAGGAACAAACACTTGCAGAATCGGCCCTCCGTTGGATACTCGACCAAGAGGGTGTCACCTCTGTTCTCGTGGGTGCCAGCAGTACTGAACAGTTGGACAAAAACCTTAAATGCATACGATGATGAAACGCATACTATTATTTCATTTTTTCATTTTTACATTTTTGCATTTGCTTGCCCAGCGAAGCGTGGAGAACCTAAATATGGGATGGGAGTTTTCACGTGATGCCGAGTTCAGCAGCGTAGAACAGATTGACGTACCTCACGACTTCCAGATATCGCAGCCCTGGGTACCACCCGCAGCCGACGAGAAGGCCGACAATACCGATGTCGCTGCCAATATCAAGTCACGACTGTCGGCCCGTGGTTTCAAGGAGATGGGCACAGGCTACTACCGTAAGACCATTACCCACACACCAACACCCAATACCCGCTATCTCCTCGACTTCGAAGGCATCATGCTCACTGGTGACGTCTATCTGAACGGTAAACACATCGGTGGTACGGACTACGGCTATGTAGGTTTCGAGATTGATGTCACGAACCTGCTACGCAAAGGTGAGAACATCCTGGTCGTCAAGGCCTCGACACAGAACGAGAAAGCCTCACGCTGGTACACTGGTGGCGGACTATTCCGCAACGTGTCACTCGTCAGCACTCCTGCCGATATCTATTTCGAGCGCCATCCATTGTATATCACCACGCGTGACAACCGCTATGTCACGGTCAGTGCCGACTATACCAATCGCACACGCATGAAACAGACACGCATGAAGGTGAGCATCTACGACGCTGAGGGTAACCTCGTGGCAGAGACGACAGCACAGCGCGTACGCAACCCACAGTCGCGTACGGTGAACATCAAGGCACAGGAACTGGAGATTGCCAACCCAAAACTCTGGGACCTCGACACACCTTATTTATATACATGTGTGGCACAACTGCTCAAGGAGGATGGCTCTGTGGCCGATGAGTATTCAGAACATTTCGGCATACGCACCATTGAGTATGGTCCGGACTTCGGCTTTAAGCTCAACGGCAAGAAGGTACTGCTCAAAGGCTATGCCAACCACCACACACTGGGTGCATTGGGTGCTGCCGCCTATCCTCGTGCCATCGAGAAGCGCATCCAACTGATGAAACAGTTTGGTATGAACCATATCCGCACCAGTCACAATCCTTATAGTCGTCAGTTTATCGAATTGTGCGACAAATACGGCATCCTCATCGTCGATGAGCTCTATGACAAATGGACCCGTCAGCATACGGGTTCGCGTGTCCCGTTTATGAACCACTTTGCCGGCGACATTACCGAATGGGTAACACGCGACCGCAACTCTCCCAGCGTCGTGCTGTGGAGCCTAGGCAACGAACTGCAACAAGATCCTAACCAGCCGTTCAACGACTTTGGCGTGACGTGTTATAAGATGATGCGCCCCGTACTGCAGCGCTACGACTCCACACGTCTGGTGACCGTAGCCATGCATCCCCGCTATCGCAACTGGGAGACCGACTCGCTGCCCTGCAACCTCGCCATGCAGACCGATATCCAGGCATATAATTACAGATATATGTACTTCCCTGGTGACGGGCGCCGTTTCCCCTGGATGACATTCTACCAGTCAGAGGCTTCAACAGCCGCCATGGGTCCTAACTGGTTTGAGATGAATCTCGACAAGGTCATCGGACTGGCTTACTGGGGAGCCATCGACTACCTCGGCGAATCGCAGGGATGGCCTGCCAAGGGCTGGGCACAGGGCGTCTTCGACATCTCTCTCAACCCCAAACCCAAGGCTTATTTCATGAGGTCGCTCTTCAGCGACGAGCCATTGGTGCGTCTCTCTGTCATGGAGGACAAGAATGCGGGTGTGGAGTGGAACGGCATAATCACCGGCACTGACCGCCAGTCAGAACTCTGGAATCGTTCTGAAGGTTCCAAGGCCAATCTGGTCATCTATACCAACTGCGACGAGGTGGAGCTGTTGCTCAACGGCAAGAGCCTTGGCCGTCGTGAGAATCCGAAGGATGCCAAGTCGCGCAACAAGATTACGTGGAACGGCATCGATTACAAGAAAGGAAAGATAGAGGCTGTGGGCTACCGTCAGGGCAAGTCTGTTGCCCGTCATGCCCTAGAGACAACGGGCAAGGCTGTCAAGATTGTTGCCGAAGCCGACAACAGTCAGTGGCATGCCGATGGTCAGGACCTGCAGCACATCCGTCTGCGTGCTGTCGACAGCAAGGGGCGTACAGTCCTCACCTGTCAGGACGAACTGACCTTCACTGTCGATGGCGATGCCCGTCTCGTGGCTGTCACCAATGGCGACATCAATAGCCACGAGCTCAATGTCACCAACCAACGGCAACTCTGGCAGGGACAGGCTATGGTGATTCTCCGTGCCGGCTTGGCACCTTCGAAGATTACGCTAACCACCGAGTCCAAGACCTTCAAGACCGTCACCACCAAACTGGAAACAAAATAAAACAACGATATGAAACGCATTATCACTTTTTGTGCAGTATGTTGCTGTGTCGTAACGACTTTCGCCCAGTCGGAAATACTCCAGGCAGCACGACTGACCAACGACTACTTCATGGAGAAGTACAGTGACCCCACACAGCCTACCAATGTCAAGAAGATACGTCCCAGCAGTCTGTGGACGCGTGCCGTCTATTACGAGGGACTCATGGCACTCAACGCCATCGACCCGCAGCAGCGCTATCTGGACTATGTGCACCGCTGGGCCAACTTCCACAAGTGGACACCGCGCAATGGTACGAAGACCACCGATGCCGACGACCAATGCTGTGAGCAGACCTATATCGAATACCACCTTCTGACAGGCAAGGGTACGCTGGAACCCACCAAGGAGAATCTGGAGAAACAGATGGCATCAGGACGTGTGGATTACTGGACGTGGATTGACGCCATCCAGATGGCACTACCTATCTATATCAAGATATATGCCATCACCAAGGACCAGCGCTATCTGGACTATGCCATGAAGAGCTACCGCTGGAGCCGTAACGAGTGTGGCGGCGGTTGCTTCAACGTCAAGGAAGGACTGTGGTGGCGCGACAAGGACTATGTGCCTCCCTATAAGGAGAAGGACGGCAAGAACTGCTACTGGAGTCGTGGCAACGGCTGGGTCTATGCGGCCCTGGTACGTTCCATGAGCGTGCTCGACAAGAAGAGCAAAGAGTATAAGGAGCTACAGAAGGACTTTCTCCTGATGAGCAAGGCGCTGAAGGCCTGCCAGCATGCCGACGGCTTCTGGCGCGCCAGTCTGGTGAGCGTTGTCGACTACCCTAATCCTGAGATGACGGGTACGGCCCTCTTCCTCTATGGCATGGCCTGGGGCATCCAGCAGGGACTGCTCAGCGAGAAAGAGTATGCTACCACATGCGACAAGGCGTGGCAAGCGCTGAAGAGTTGCCTGCACCACAACGGTTTCCTGGGCTGGAACCAAGGTACAGGAAAAGACCCTTCGGCCGGACAACCTGTGACCTTCACCAGCATGCCCGACTTCGAGGACTATGGTACAGGCTGCTACCTGCTGGGACTGACGGAATACTACAAGCTTAAAAAAAAAGATAGCAGTCTGACCTATTCATGGCCACTGTCGTGGCAGGAGTCGAAAGCTGGCACCCGTTGGTGGTGGCTGGGCTCTGCTGTGGACCGTAAGAATCTGGAATGGAACCTGTCGGAATATGCCAAGGCAGGCATCGGTGCCGTGGAGATTACGCCACTCTATGGTGTCAAGGGCAACGAGAAGAACGAGCGTTCTTTTCTGTCTCCCAGTTGGATGGAGGCCTTGAAGGATGTTGAAGAGATAGCTGCCAAGAACGGCATTGAGGTCGACATGAACTGTGGCACAGGATGGCCCTTTGGCGGTCCGCTGGTACCACAGGAGGAGGCTGCCTGCAAGGCGGTGTTCACGAAAGAGATAATAGACGGGAAACCCGTCTATCGCACGGAGATCGGTCGCACCAAGCAGAAAGTGAAGCGCGCAGCACCAGGCGGTGAGGGATGGGTCATCGACCACTTCGATCGCGAGGCCGTGCGCCACTACCTGGACCGCTTTGACAAGGCTTTCAAGGAGTCGGGGGTAGCATGGCCACACACCTTCTTCAACGATTCCTACGAGGTGTATAAGGCCAACTGGACACCAACCCTTTTCGATGAGTTCAAGAAGCGTCGCGGCTACGACCTGCAGGAACACATGGCAGAGCTGTTGGGCGACGTGGACGACGGCAACAAGGTGTTGGCCGACTACCGCGAGACGCTCTCCGACCTGCTCTACGAGAACTTTACGTTGCAGTGGGTCGACTGGGCCCACAGCCACGGCGTACTGGTGCGCAACCAGGCGCACGGTTCCCCTGCCAACCTGCTGGACCTGTATGCAGCCGTTGACATCCCCGAGATTGAGGGTTTCGGACTATCGGAGTTCGGCATCAAGGGACTGCGCACCGACCCAGGCAAGACGAAGAAGAACTTCAGCGACGTATCGATGCTGAAATATGCCCCATCGGCAGCCCACGTCATGGGCAAGCCCTTCACCAGCAGCGAGACGTTCACCTGGCTGACAGAGCACTTCCGCACGTCGCTGTCGCAGATGAAGCCTGACCTGGACCTGATGTTCACCTGTGGCGTCAACCACGTCTATTTCCATGGCACGTGCTACTCGCCCAAGGATGACCCCTGGCCAGGATGGAAGTTCTATGCCTCGGTGGATATGAGTCCCACCAACAGCATCTGGCGCGATGCCCCCTACCTCATGAAGTATATCGAACGCTGTCAGAGTTTCCTGCAGATGGGTAAGCCCGACAACGACTTCCTCGTCTATCTGCCCGTCAGGGACATGTGGCGCAAGCGCGGACCGCGTAACGACGATGCCAAAGAGGCCAGCAAGAACCGTCGCAATGGCGAGGACCTGCTCATGCAGTTTGATATCCACACCATGGACGAGAAGGCTCCGGAGTTCATCAGCAGCATCCTGAAGATTGACAGTCTGGGCTACGACTGCGACTACATCAGCGACCGCCAGTTGGCGAAGGTTCGCTTCGAGGACGGCATGCTCGTCACCGAGGGTGGCACCCGCTACAAGGCGCTCATCATTCCCAGCGGCACAACCATCGAGGACGCCCTGAAGGCGCAGGTGGAACGTCTCTATCCGTTTGTCATCATGGGTGAATCGGCTGCACTGATGGCTCACTTCGCCAAGGCCGAGCCCATGCGTACCCAGCAAGGACTGCGCTGCATCCGTCGCCAGAACGACGAAGGCTACCACTACTTCATTGCCAACCTCACGCCACACGACGTCAACGGCATGGCGTCACTGGCTGTGCCCTTCGGTGGTGCCACGCTCTACAACCCCATGACGGGCGACATCGCACCAGCCACCATCAAGGACGGCAAGGTGCAGTTGAACCTGCGCTCTGGCGAAAGTATCATCCTGAAGACCAGTGCCCAGCCGACAGCAACCACTGTGGTACAGCCCACGCGTACCGAGGTACTTCCCATCAACGGCAAGTGGACCCTCTCGTTCACTGAAGAGGCCCCGAAGGTTGGCAAGACCTTCACCCTCGACAAGCCACAGACGTGGGAAGCGCTGAGTCCTGAAGCGGCTATCACCATGGGTACAGGCGTCTATACCACTACGTTCACCTTGACCAAGGAGCAGGCACAGCAGCAATGGTCGATAGACCTTGGCGACGTCCGTGAGTCGGCTCGCGTGTACATTAATAATCAATTTATCGGCTGTGCATGGGCCGTACCCTTCATCCTTGACTGCAAGAACGCCTTGCGCGCTGGCAAGAACACGCTGCGCATCGAGGTCACCAACCTGCCCGCCAACCGCATTGCCGACATGGACCGCCGTGGTGTAGAGTGGCGGAAGATGAAAGAAATCAACGTTGTGGACATCAACTACAAACGCACGAAGTACGACCAGTGGGCCCCTGTTCCCAGCGGTCTGAACAGCGACGTTAAGCTCATGAGAAGATAACATTCACACATGACAGAAAAAAATTGGTTAGTAATTATTGTTTTACTGTTCGCCACCCAAGCATGGGCTGGCGAACGGTTTAATTTTAATGCCAACTGGAAGGTGCAGATGGGCGAGAACCCACAGGCCAGCGGCATGAAGTGTGACGACTCTCAATGGCAGACCGTCACCCTTCCTTGGTCGTTTAACCAACAGGAAGCCTATGGCAAGCATATTGCCTCGCTGACTGACACAGTTGCATGGTATCGCAAGCACTTTACGCTACCCGTCGAACTGAAGAAGGGCAAGAAGTTCTTCATCGAGTTCGAAGGTGTGCGCTTCGGTGCCCACGTGTTTTTGAATGGTAAAGAGTTAGGATGGGGCGAGAATGGCGTCATGGCCTTCGGCTTCGACCTGACACCTTATATAAAAAAGGATGGCGAGAACATCCTGGCCGTGTATATCGACAACAACTGGCGCTACAAGGAGCATGTCGGCAAGTGGGACGAGGCAACGCAGAAGCAGGTGCGCAGTGGCTTCCAGTGGAACGACAAGAATTTCTTCTGCAACTATGGCGGCATCAACAAGAACGTGTGGCTGCATGTCATGGACGACGTCTATCAGACACTGCCCCTGTACAGCAATCTCAGAACTACGGGTGTCTACGTCTATGCCACCCAGCACGACATCCAGGGCCGTTCGGCAGTCATCAATGCCGAGTCAGAGGTGATGAACGAGTCCACCAAGACACAGCATATTGAATATAAGGTATTAGTGTGTGACCAGAAAGGTAAAGAGGTCGCTTCGTTCAGTGCTCCCGCAGTCAGCGTGGAGCCTGGACAGAAAGCGATACTCCGTGCCTCGAAGAAGGTCGGCGGACTGCACTTCTGGTCGTGGGGCTACGGCTATCTGTATACGGTGAAGACCACCCTCGTGGTCAACGGTTTACCCGTTGACGTTGCCACCACCCGTACCGGTTTCCGCAAGACGGAGTTCAAGGACGGCGAGTTCCGCCTGAACGACCGCACCCTGCAGCTGAAGGGCTTTGCCCAGCGCTCTACCAACGAGTGGCCTGCCGTAGGTATCTCTGTTCCTGCGTGGATGAGCGACTACTCTAACCGCCTGGTGCTGGAGTGCAATGGTAACCTCTTCCGCTGGATGCACGTCACCCCGATGAAACAGGACATTGAGTCGTTCGACCGCCTGGGACTCATCCAGGCCATGCCTGCCGGCGATGCTGAGAAGGATGTCAACGACCGTCGCTGGGAACAGCGCAAGGAGGTGATGCGCGATGCCATCATCTATAACCGCAACAACCCATCCATCATCTTCTACGAGTGTGGCAACAACCAGATTTCTGAAGAGCACATGGCCGAGATGAAGGTCATCCGCGACCAGTACGACCCTCACGGCGGCCGTGCCATCGGTTCACGCAACATGCTCGACTCGAAGGTGGCTGAGTATGGTGGCGAGATGCTGTATGTCAACAAGTCGGCAGGCAAGCCGATGTTCATGATGGAATACAACCGCGACGAGGGCATCCGCCGCTATTGGGACCAGTGGTCGTACCCCTACCACATGGAGGGTGAGGGTCCACTCTATCGTGGCGACCGTGCTGTGGCCTACAACCACAACCAGGACGGACTGGCCGTAGAGAATATCGTCCGCTGGAACGAGTACTGGCTGGCACGTCCCGGTCAGGGCAAGCGTGTCAACAGCGGTGGCGCAAAGATTATCTTCTCTGACTCCAACACCCATGCCCGTGGTGAGAAGAACTACCGCACCAGTGGCGATGTCGACGCCATGCGCATTGCCAAGGACTCGTGGTTCGTCCACCAGACCATCTGGGACGGATGGGTGGATACCGAGAAGGAGCATACCTATATCATCGGGCATTGGAACTACGAGAACGGTGACAAGGACGGTAAACCCGTGGTGAAGCCTGTCTATGTGGCCTCTACGGGCGACGAGGTGGAGCTCTTCCTCAATGGTGAGTCGCTGGGCAAGGGCGAGCGTAGTAATACCTTCCTCTTCACCTTCAAGGACGTGAAGTGGCAGGCTGGCACGCTGGAAGCTGTCGCCAAGACCAACGGTCGTGAGACCAGCCGCCACGCTATTCAGACTATTGGCCAACCCGTGGCACTGAAGATGCACTGGGTGGAGGCACCTGCCACATTCCGTGCCGACGGCAGCGACCTGCGCATTGCCGAGATTGAGGCTGTCGACAAGAATGGCCGTCGCTATCCGCTGGCTCACGACATGGTTTCCTTCTCTGTGAAGGGTCATGGCGAATACCTGGGTGGCGTCAGTGGCGTGGTCAGCGATGAGGAAAAAGCGCTGAATGCTGCTGCCAAGCCTGCTACCGAGGGTGAGATAACGGCTGAGGGCGGTCACAGCCAAGACACCAATGGCGTGCTCTCCAAGGAGCTGATGCTCGAGGCGGGTGTTATCCGTGTCATGGTGCGCTCAACGACCCATGCCGGCAACGTCACGCTGACCGCCAAAGCCAAGGGATATAAAGATGCTATGCTCACCGCTACCACGGTGGCTTGTCCGCAGAAGAACGGTTTCTATGTCGATGCTTCCGGCAAGGCCGCCGAGGCCGACTGGGGCAAGGCATTGCCCGCCTATCTGGAGCGTGGCGAGACACCTGCTACCCCATCCTATCGTCAGCACTACCAGACCATTACCGTGAAGGATGTCGAGGTTCCTGTCAACAAGGAGCAGGCACACCTCATGTTCGACGACAACGAGGCCAACGGTTCCGTTTGGAAGAGCGACGGCACACTGGAGAACAGCTGGGTGAAGGTGACGCTCGAACGTCCTGCCGCCATCAAGCGCATTGCCCTGCGCATGGACGGTTTCCGTCGCACCAGCTATCCCCTACAGGTCTATGCCGACGGCCAACTCGTCTGGGAAGGCTATACTGACAAGACGCTAGGCGACTGCTATATCGACATTGCCAAACCCGTGAAGACCGACTGCTACGAGATTCGCATGATTGGTCCTGCTACCGTCAAGGAGGCCTTTGGCTCCATGACCGAGCTGGCCGCCAAGAAGAACGTCTCCACCAAGGCCTCAAAGAGCAATACGCTCAGCATCATCGAACTGGCATTTAATGAAGAGGTAAAGTAATATACTAAACATACTTATTAAAAATACAAGAAAAACAAGGTTCACATTCACACGTAATATGTTGTGGCATAGCGTGTTAAGTGTGAACCTTGTTTTTTGTCCAGCAAATTGCCCTCGCGTCACCTTAACTTGTTTCCGCGTCAGTTTGACTTGTCCTAACGTCAGTCGACTTATTTTTCTCCACCTCTAACAAGTTATTCCAGCTGTTGTTTTATTAGTGAAACACTTTGTTTCAGGCCTGAAACAGTTTGTTTTAAGCCTAAAACAACTTGTTTCGGGAGTAAAACACTCCCCAAAACAGCCTAGAATTGGTGACAAAATTCCTCGGAAATAATTGGGAGTACCACTTTTTTTAGTATATTGACATTCAGAAACAAGGTTCACGCCTAACACGCACTGCCACAATACATTACGCGTGAATGTGAACCTTATTTTTCATTAAATCTCGCAAATATTCATAGTAAGAATTGCATCATCTCGTCGACAACAACTTGCGGTACCTGACGACGGGGATCGTCGCTCTGGGGGACGATGCTGCTGAGGAAGTGGGGCATCTCGTGGCTGTAGATTCCCTTCATGCGCTGATTGCGGGCATCACCGCTTTGACAAGAGTGAGCAACGTTGGCAAAGCGGTCGCACAGCTTGACAAAAGGAGCAAAGGGAGTCTCGCGGATGCCCGCATAGTAGCGCTCGCCAGCCCTTTCCTCACGTGTACGCCCCTTGTCGTTGGTCAACGCATAGACAATCTCTGTAGCCACCAGTGCCTGCTCGTCAGTCAGCCAGCGACGCGCAGCCTTCATCACGTCGTTATACGTCTGGCGAGCGTCTTCGATGCTGTCGTGGTAATAGCCACCAAACATGAGGGGAAGCACATCGCCTTCCTCGACTGCCACAAGGTGGCCAAAGCGTCGGATGGCGTCGGCCACCATGTCCAGATGATGGCCATAGGGCAGCGTATCGCCATAGGTCTGTCCCACACTGCGATGCAGGTCCCATGCCGTCTGACGTATCTCTTCAATGGTTGCAGCATGTTCACTGAGGCTCTGTTCAAACTCTTTCTTTGTCATCATTGCTCTATCTATTCAAGAATTCTGCCCACAAAGGTAGATATTTTTTTTAATATAGCAAAAAAAAATCGCAAGACATGCTTGCGAATGGGAGCTAGAGCATGGCAGCGCGCCTGACGCCGTTCTGCACAGCACGGTCGATGAGTTCCTGGTTGCGGCGTACCTCGCGGACAATAACGTCGTTCTTCTCTTTCAGTTCGTAGCTCTTGTGAATGAGATGCAACACCAGGAGTCCCAAAATAACAGCTAGCACCACCAGGGCGGCTGCCATCAGGATGATCATTGTTGTCATTTCCATATACTATCCTTGCATTTATTGTTTTACTGAAAACTCCTTTTCCGACCTGTCATGTACCGTATCAAGAACAAAAAGTCCCACGACCATGGCGAGAACCACCAAGGCGTAGACCGTCAAGAGAATCAGTGTTATCGTTTCCATACCTTATATATTATATATATTATTGTTATCGTTTGTACTATCGGACTTTGCTTTTTTACCAAAGTTCCCAAACCATCCTTTATTCGCAGTCGAAAAGTAAGATGGTCTGGGACCGGTATCGCAGTTGACGGCTTATCGCAAGTACGTGCTGCATCTTCAGTTGTCAAAAAGGCATTAGGATTTATAAATATTTGGTAAAAAGATTGTGCCTGAATTCTGGTGCAAAGGTATAACAAAAAGTCCGTACCCACAAGGGTACAGACAAATGGTCGGGTGGTTTCAGACAAATTGTCGGATGAAAAGACAGTTCGTCGGACGATAACGACGAATCGTCGGATGCTAATCGCTGCCGAGCGTCTGTTTATAGGTGGTTGGCGTCATGCCGTACTTGGCGCGGAAATTGCGGGTGAAGGTATCGGCATTGGTAAAACCACTGGCCTGGCTGATCAGCTCAACAGCAATATCGGGCTGGTCGTTCATCATGCGGACGGCATAGTCAAGACGCAGCTCACGGACATACGCTGGCAAGGATACGCTATCGCTACCCTGCGCAAAGGCGGCACCAATGCGCTCCTTCGAAAGACCAGTATGCTCGATGAGCGTCTGTCGACCGAAGTCGGGTTTCAGGAACAGCTGTTCGTTCTCTATCAGGTCGCGCAGGCAGAGGAACAACTGTTCATCGGAGAGCTCGGTGAAGTCGGAGATGCAGAGTCCGGTAGGTTTAGAGTGGAGAGTGGAGAGTGGAGAGTTTGCTTCCGCCACAGGAGCAGCATTCCCTTCAGGGGCGGTAGCAAACTCTACATTCTCAGTTCTACACTCTACCTTATTCCTTAATTCCCTATACTTCTTCTTATACTCCAAGGCCTCGTTAATCTGGTCTACGAGAACACGGTTCTTCTCCTTGGTATTGCGCCACTGGCGGAAAACATAGACGGCAAAGGCAAAAATGAGCAGTGCCAGAATAACAGCGGCAATGCTGATGGCGGTAAACAGTCGCTTACCCGCACGCTGCTCAGCAATCTGGCGTTCCTTGCCCTGCGTGTCGTAGATGGTAGCCAGCTCAGCACTCTCGCTCCGCTTCTGTCGTACCAGGGCGGTGTCGTACACCTCGGCTATCTGCATGGCCACACGCAAAGCAGAGTCCTTACGGCCAGACAAGTAGTTGGCACGGAACTTGGGCAATAGGTTATGGCCAATGGTCTCCAGGTCGTAGTCATAGCCCCACTCCCTGATGAACTGGTCCAGATCTGTATAGATGTCAGCAGCCTCAGCATAGCGATGGGCCGACATCAGATATTCACAACCATCGATACGTCCCTCAAGGCCCTGTCCGAAGTCACTTTTCGCATAGTCGGCATAATAGCTGGCAGCCTCAGACTCCTGACCGCGCATCTGAAGAACCTGTGCACGGTGAAGGGTTACCAACGCACGCAGCGTCTTCACTTCTTTCTCAATCGGCTTGGGCTGCTGCTCATAGATAGTGACCAGCGAATCCATGCGGTCTACCCACACGCCAGCCTCATCCATATGATGGTTGAGGTGGGTGACGGCAATATTCTCCAGGGTCTCTATGCTAGCAGCCAATGGACGGTTCGTAGAATCGTTGCGCGTCTGCAAGACCCACTTATAGGCCTCTGCATAGCTCTGAGCAGCCTTATCGTGGCGCTCCAACATCATCTGCGTGTCGCCAAGACTCAGGTAGAGCGTCTGCAATTCGCCAGCACATCTCGGACTATTCACATCCTTCAGCTTGTCAATCAGTCGCAGAGCGGTACGCATAGCGTTATCGTAGTCTCGATCGGTGGTCAGCATGATAACAAGGTTGGTGCCAGCGTGGATATACTCCCAGAAGTCCTCGGCGGGAGGGTTGTCGATAGCATTGACGCGACGGAAGCACTCGATGCACTTATCCATCTGTCCCATCTGGAAATAGGCCACACCACGATAGCCGTCAGCACGTATCGGAGAGAGCTCGCCAATAGCGGCCAGACTGTCGGTGACGGCCAGGAAATGCTGGAAGTCGCCAGTAAATCGAGCAGCAAGTGCAAGACTGTCGCCATGGGTACGCACCATCTTATCGGGAACGTTGCCTTGGGCATCGTTCCCCTTCCCGCTACAAGCCGTGAGCACAAAAAATGCCACTACAGCCACTATACTTGCTATATATCTATGCATGATTGTCCTTGTATAAAAAAAATGGGACTCCGCTGAGTCCCTAACCTTTGTTAACCTTAAATCTAATACTATGAAAAACACGATGCAAAGATACTACATATTTTATAATATGCAAGAAAAACGGGTAGAAAAATGGTGTAACGGCTACACTTTCTTGACATAAATCAAGTGAATTGAAAAATATTTAATCGAAAATTTGGTCAGTTAAGAATAATTTGCTATCTTTGCAGGCGATAACATACATAGCTGAGAACAGGGATTCCGACATAGCTAAGAGTCGGGATTCTTTCTTTTATGCATTATCAAACTAAAATTGTAAATAGTAAATAGTTAAATCGAAAATTATGGCATACATGTCACAAGAAGGCTATGACAAGCTTATAGCCGAACTGCACCGCCTGGAAGCGGTAGAACGTCCGAAGGCCTCAGCAGCCATTGCCGAGGCAAGAGAGAAGGGCGACCTGAGTGAGAACAGCGAGTACGATGCCGCCAAGGAGGCACAGGCTCATCTGGAGGATAAGATCAACAAGCTGAAGGCTACCATTGCCGAGGCCAAGGTGGTTGACACCTCACGTCTGAGCACTGACAGCGTACAGATACTGACCAAGGTGGAGATGACCAATCTGACCACCAACGCCAAGATGTCGTACACCATCGTCAGCGAGAACGAGGCCGACCTGCGTGCCGGCAAAATCTCTATCAAGACCCCCATCGCCCAGGGGCTGCTGGGCAAAAAGGTGGGCGACGAGGTAGAAATAACCATTCCCCGTGGCACCATCAAGCTGCGCATCGAGAATATCTCGATAGCGTAAGCACTCGAAGTATCGAAACATCGAAATATCGAAACACCGACAACTATGGACATTTTCAGTAAGATTGCCGCTGGTGAGATTCCCAGCTATAAGGTTGCAGAGAACGAGGAGTTCTATGCTTTCCTCGATATCAACCCACTGGTAAAAGGACACACACTGGTTATTCCTCGCAGAGAGGTAGACTACTTCTTCGACATGGAGGACGACGAGCTGGCCCGCTATCAGCAGTTTGCCAAGCGCGTGGCCAAGGCCATCAAGCAGGCTTTTCCCTGCAAGAAGGTTGCCCAAGTAGTATTAGGCTTGGAGGTTGCCCATGCACACATCCACCTCATCCCCATGCAGAGCGAGGCCGACGCAGACTTCCGCAAGGAGAAGCTGAAGCTCACCGAGGAGGAGTTCAAGGAAATAGCAGCCAAGATACAAAAAGAGTTTGCATAAAGAAAGATGTCGGTGCGGGAGAGCCACACCGACATCTTTTACTATTCATGTTTTGTGAATACCCATCGAAGAATGGTGAACTGAACGATAACACAAATTCCCATCACAAAAACAGGAATCACCAATTGATGCATTCCCAACCAAAGGAAAATATTGAAAAGAACGACATGCAGGCCAAAATTGACAGCATGACTACCAGCAAAACCTGCAAAATGTTTCCAAGACGGTTTGGTTCGGAAAGTATAGCAATTGGTAAAGAAATAATTGCCCACAAAACTAACCAGATATCCTATTATATAGGAAATGGAAGCAGTTAATACAAAAAGCAGCAAATAATAGATAGCATAATGAACTGCCGACGATAGAACTCCGACGACACCAAAACGAACGAACTGACGAAGACGTTCATCATTCTGCAAACGGTCTATTTTCATACAAATCTACTTCATTTCGATGCAAAATTATAAAAAAGACACTAAATAAGCCTTTATATTAAAGATTTTTTGTATTTTTGCACGCAAATAGACTAAGTTGTTCGGAGAAAATGAAATTATCTATAGTCTCACCCGTATATAGAGGCGAGAAAATGCTGGAAGAATTAGTGAAACGCATTCACGCCGCTGTCAGTCCGTTAACAAGCGATTACGAAATTGTGCTTGTCAATGACTGTTCACCTGATAATTCCTGGGAGAAAATAGCAGAGATATGCACTGATGACAAACGAGTAAAGGGAATCAACCTAAGCCGTAACTTTGGACAACCATATGCTATCACAGCAGGATTAACTTATGCAAAAGGGGACTACATTGCGGTCATCGACTGCGATTTACAAAACAAACCAGAAGATTTGCCTGCTATGTATGAGAAAGCATTAGAAGGCTACGACGTTGTCAGCGCCCGACGTGTTGTCCGAGAGGACACTTTTCTGAAGCGTCTGTCCTCTGCAGTTTTCCATAAGGTGTATGACTTCCTGAGTGGTTTTGAGACAGATAAGGCTATAGCAGAATTCGGTATTTACAGCCAGAAGATAGCAAAGGTATATTGCAGCATCCCTGAGTATTCGCGTTCGTTTGTTGAGCTCATTCATACATTAGGATTCAAGAAGACCACTGTTGACGTGTTGCATGACCATCGATTAGAGGGAGAAAGCTCATATAATTTGGCCAGATTGCTTAAACTGTCCTATAACTCTATCATCTCAAACAGTAATCGCCCACTTTATCTGTCTGTGACGTTAGGCTTGATTATGTCCGGCTTATCGTTCCTGATGGCCATCTATAACATTTTTGCAAAATTCTACGGGCTCAACGAAGTCGTTGGATACACATCAACCATCTTCTCTATTTGGTTTGTTGGCGGACTACTGCTCTTTATGATGGGCATATTAGGTCTCTATATAGGAAAGATCTTCGACCAAGTAAAAGGTCGACCAGTCTTTATTGTCAGCGATACTATCAATATTTGACATCAACTTACAAAGCGATGATTCCATTCAATAAACCATACTGCTCTGGTCGCGAAATCAGTTACATACAAGAGGTATGCCATTCTACCACCATGTCGGGTAATGGCCAATTTACCAAGCTCTGTCATGGATTCTTTGAGAAACGTTACGGTTTCAAGAAGTGCCTGTTGTGTACCTCTGGTACCGATGCGTTGGAAATGTGTGCCATGCTTTGTCAACTGAAACCTGGCGATGAGGTGATAGTACCATCTTACACTTTCGTCTCGTCTGCTATTGCTTTCCTGCGCGAGGGTGCTCATGTATGTTTCGCAGACAGCGGTATTGACAATCCCAATGTCACAGCCGAGCTGATAGAACCGCTCATCAATGAGCATACGAAGGTGATTGTCGTGGTACATTATGCAGGTGTGGCTTGTGACATGGATGAGATCATGGCGTTAGCAGAGAAACACCATCTGATTGTCGTTGAAGACGCTGCACACTCCGTGGATTCTTTCTATAAAGGGAAACCTTTAGGAGGCATAGGCCATCTGGCTGCATTCTCTTTCCATGAGACCAAGAATATTAATTGTGGTGAGGGAGGCATGCTGGTGGTCAATGACGAACGATTCATTGGCAGGGCAGAAATCCTGTGGGAGAAAGGCACCAACCGTGCTGAGTTCTATCGTGGTATGGTTAATAAATATGGTTGGTGTGATATCGGCTCATCTTTCCTGCCTTCTGAATTCAATGCGGCTTTCCTATGGGCGCAGCTGGAGCAGTTGGATGATATTCAGGGTAAGCGACGCCATATCTGGGAGCGCTACGATGCAGGTCTGAGAGGAAAGATTGGAAACGGCATCAAGTTACCTGAATTGCCAGCGTATGCCACCAACAACTACCATATGTACTACTTGCTTTGTCCGTCATTGGAGGTTCGGACGGCTTTGATGAACTACCTGAAGAATCATGGTGTTCAGGCAACCTTCCATTATCTGCCTCTCCACTCAAGCAAATATTATCAGGATAAGCATGATGGCAGAGCACTCCCCAATTGTGACCGCTATGCCGACACGTTAGTGCGTCTTCCACTTTATTATGAGTTAACGGACGATGAGATTGACAAGATTGTGAAACTCTTGATTAAATTCAAATACTAAATAAGACAGAAATGAAGAAAATCGTCAATGCCGTCAAGTGGTTCTTTTCCAATCCCACATGTGTCTTTTGTCTGGGAATGGCCATTGTATTGCTTGCCACCACGCTGGAGGTCATTCGCGGACGAAATACGAATTATTTCGATTATCAGGATTCTACCCGTATGTTTTGGGAAGGGCTGAGTCCTTATAACATGGAATATGTTCAGGCGCATGGCATTTATTTTCTTTATTCACCTGTCTTTAGCGTTGTCTTTGCGCCCATCTTCTATTTACCATGGTGGCTTGGACCATACGTATGGAATATCGGGAACTACAGCTTGTTCGCTTTTGCCATCAAAAGTTTACCGCAGCAGTTCGACAAATACAAGCATTGGATTTTTCTATTCCTCCTCTCAGTAATTCTCCAAACGGTATTCTGTTATCAGCATAACATCATAGTAAGCTATATCTATATTTTTGCCTTTATCTTATTAGAACGAGGCAAAGGATTCTGGGCAGTCTTTCTCATTATGTTATCAGCCACGACCAAGATATATGGTGCAGCAGAACTGGCTATATTGTTTTGCTACCCCAAAGTATGGCGTAATTTGGGCTATGCTGTCCTCTGTGGAGCGGGATTCTTGTTGTTACCTGCCTTGAATACTGCTATTGACAACGTGTTTGTCCTCTATCAGGAGATGTTTGATATGATAGCCAGTCATCATAGTGACTCTGACTTTATTGGAATTCTATTTGCCCGAGGTCTCAAACCCTTCCTACAGCCCAACTACCGATTAGTTCAAATTGTGGTATTAGGACTATTGGGGATTGCATTCTTTGCCCGTTATAAACGCTGGAAGATGCTGGAGTTCCGAGTTCAGGCCTTAGCAGTACTGACAGGATTCATGATCTTGTTTAGCGACTGCCCAGAGACCCATACATACATTATCGCGCTACCCTTCTATGCTATGGCATTCTGGCTACATAAAAACCGCAACTGGATAGACTGGACATTATTCTGGTCATTGGTTGTAAACTTCTGCATCCTTCCTACGGATATTCTATGTCCTTCATGGTTGCACGGCTATGTCCACCAAACCTTTTGGTTAGATGTCTATACCTATTTCTTCTGCTGGTTACGTATCATCTGGTGGGCCATCGGGCCGGAAAAGATGCCCATGGTACCAAAGAAAGCCGTGGTAGTCTTACTAGCCCTTATACTTCCCGTGGCACTACAAGCTCAGAAGAATCTGACATTCCATGTAAAAGGGGTTTCGTTTAAGATGGTCTTTGTTGAAGGAGGTTCCTATACCATGGGAGCCCTACCCAATGACAAAGAGGCTGATTCCGATGAAATACGACATCAGGTTACGTTAAAGAACTACTATCTTGGCGAGACGGAGGTTACACAGGAGCTATGGGAAGCTATTATGCCTGAGAACATGTCGAAGCATAAGTCGCCACAAAATCCTGTAGAATATGTAACGTACGATATGTGCAAAGAGTTTATTGCCAAGCTCAATGCTCTTACGGGAAAGAACTTCCACCTGCCTACAGAAGCTGAATGGGAATATGCGGCTCGTGGTGGCAAGAAGTCAAAAGGCTACCTCTATGCAGGTAGTAACAATCCTGACGAAGTGGGCAACACCTTATCCAATACCAAGGAATATCTGCATCAACCCGTGGCCCAATTCAAGCCTAACGAATTAGGGATCTACGACATGTCTGGAAATGTATGGGAATGGTGTGAGGACTGGTATAGAAAGACACCACAAAGCAAGCCTTCCAGCAACTTCCACGTCATTCGTGGTGGAGCCTACGACTGTTCACCACGCTATTGTCGTTCAACCAATCGATTCCTGTACGACCAGCGTCGTCGCTTCAGACATGTCGGGTTCAGACTTGCGCTGTAACATTCTGACGCATATAGTCAGGGAACGTCAGAGACCAACGCGAACCACTCCACCTACGCCTCAGTGTCTCATAATCAGCCAAGCTTTTATACGGCAGTCGTTTCTGTAGCCAAGGACGCAATACCTTCTCAGTGACAAAGTTTCCATAAAGTTCAAACTCTGAGAAGCCTGCATGGCAATGGCGGTCGTAGCTATCCAAGATAGTATCTATCCACGACTTCCCAGAACGCTGAGCCAACGTCGTATGCAACATCTGGAGTCGTTCTTTGTCGAATAACATCTTGTGATCTACATAAGACAGGGAAGCTAGCTCCATATCAGGAAATAAGCGGTGGATATTGTCATAGTAGGGCTGATGTTCTTCATAACTCATATAGAATACCGTCTTTCGGTCTTCTGTGAGGAACACATGAGGGTGTACCAGCACATGGTCGGCATCAATACACAGATAATGTTGACAGGTGCCCACCCTGCCACTCAACTTCACTAACTGCTGAAACAGCCAACCACTGCGGTCAAGAATACCATTAGGAATATCTATCTGCAGTTTCAAATCCTTGGGGCCAAAGCCAAACACTGATGTCTCGTCAACAAACTGCAAATGATACTCATCGCAGAAGGCTATAATCTCAGGCTGAGAAGGGGCGACGATATAAATCTGTTTGATGGGGTGTGCCACACACTGCCGAATGCCTTCCAAACAAAGTGGAAGGATACGGAGATCTTTGGCTATAATAGGAATAACGATATCTATTTCGTCAGGAGCAGCCTGAAGTTCAGGAAACCAACGCCACGAAAACAGGCGGTATCTGATTTTACGTAGTTGCGACATTTCTTACTAAATAATCCTTCTAAACCAATAATCAAACTTCTTAAAACTGTCATCAGACATCAGCTGTTCATCGGCACTATCCATACGATATAGTGGGATATCTCTATACATGGCAGCCACCAAGGAGAACGTGCTGGGAGGACCAATGAGTGCATCACACTCTGAGAGCATAAACAAATCCTCTGGGGCATTGCCATTCAGGAGATGAACATGTGCTTTCGGACATAATGAATGAAAGCTGCTTTCCGTGACAGTATTGTCATTAGTAGACAAATAGACGTGGACAACTTGGTTCTCATGCGCTTCAACATACTTATTAATATGCCGAGCATAAACCTCATCCGGATAAAAATACTTGCCACCAGCCCAGTTAGCATAGTCTCCTCGACGAATATGGATACCTAATCGCAATATGGTACCGTCTGTCGTCGTCTCCAAGACTTGCATTTCCTGCTTCACAGGCTCAGTATATTTGCTATCAATGGCAAACAGGTCACAAATCTCCTGACGATATTTCAGAAACAGGTCGTACCATCGGGCATGCCAGCCGCTGACAACAAAATGCCGATGACGCAGCATCTTCTTTTCTAAGACCTGGCGGTCACAGTCTGCTTCTTTGAAACTGATGGTGGGCAGCAAATGCAATGCTGCCATATACTTTGCAAAAAGATACCAACCGAAACAAGTCAGATTCGTATGGCATATATGAAAGTACTGATATTTATAGCTAAAGCGCATGGAAACAACCTTACGGCCATGTTCCCTACCCCATGCATATACATGAGCATATTGCAACAGGTTGTTGCACATCTGACTTTTATCTCGAGCAAATATCATCTTTCTATCGCTTGTCTAAATCATCATATAATTTCTGCAGATAGGCTTGTGCTTTCTTTACGAGTCTGTCTGTATCAGGGCCACTCGTCAGACTTACCTTATTAGACGTATTATCATAGATGACACTACTACTATCTGTCACCATACCCATTGCATCGGGGAAGGTAAAGAATGCAAAATGAGGTGCCTTCGTATCAAATAAATCCTTAGAATACGTGAACTCGCTATGGTCAATACCCAATAAACCAAACAATGTAGCGGGGATATCTATCTGCGAGCCTACAGTATTGCATTGAACACCTTCAGGAATAGCATCACCCAGCAAGATAAACGGAGTCTTATAACGCCACAACAGATAGTGATAGGCATTATCCGGATAAGCGCCCAGATGATCAGGGACAATAGCAATCAGTGTATTTTTCCAACATGGCAATTTTCTCAATTCGTTGACAAAACGACCTAAGCAGTCATCTGCATACGAAAAAGCATTCAGCACCGCATTGTCCTTTATCTTCTGATAATTCGGGACATCAAAGGGCTCATGGCTACTCTCTGTCATGATACTACGAAAGAAAGGCTTGCCGGAGGTGTCCGCCTTGATGTCAGCAAGCATGCGTTCGTAAACAGGGCCATCTGCTACACCCCACTTACTTGTATGTAGCTTGATTGGGAAATCTGCATCACAGACTATTTGCTGAAAACCTGTACCCATAAAATATGAGCGCATATTACAGTAATTAATATCCCCTCCATAATAGAACGTCGTCTGATAGCCGTTTTTCGCAAGATGCTGGGCTATAGATGGCAACGAAGTACTCTTATGGGGCATATCAATCACACTCATACTGGGCTGGCCAGGCAAGCCACTATGTATGGACACCAATGCTCGATCGGTACGGAAACTATTAGCATAGAAGTTTGTGAAATAGAGACCTTCTTCCTTTAATCTCAGCAGATTAGGCGTAACGCCCTTCACACGCATGATGCTGTCTGAGAAACTTTCCAGAACAATCAATATCACGTTAGGCTGGTGGAGAGTCTGTGTTGTATCTTGACGTAAGGTGGTATACGTCAGTTCTTTAAACAAAGCATCAGCCTCATCAGCAGCCATAAAACGATATTTGGTGCCAATCTCTTCCTGATGAACGACGGCTTCAACGAAACTGAAGATAGGATTGACAGCAGCATGATTCAACCGATTATTGGTCGAAAAATATACACTGCCTACATGGTTTGTTCCAGTCCCGACACCGCCACGGATGGGCAGCAGCAGAAAAGCGGTAAGCAGAACGAGCAATACTGATTCTATGAACTTTTTCCCTCGTACACCAGACTTTTCTTTAGGAAACAAATAGGCACCACCTTTATAAATCATAAAAGCAAATAGAAGGATGAGCAACGGTACGATGGTCAATTGCCACCACACCAAACTTGCCATCGCATCTGCAGGTGATGTTTCCACATACAAAAGTGGAGTATCATCCAATGGGAAGCCCCAATAGCCGTAAAGCCCTAAATTAGCAATATATGCAAGCGAAGAAAGAAAAGCCGCAAAGATGAAATAGCCATTCCATATCCACTGTACAAACCGCTTTGTAGTCCATAGCGTAACTATCAATAACAGCCCTGGAATGGCCGTCAGATATCCTGCAATAGCTATGTCAAGTCGAAGGCCATACAGGAAAACCAGCAAATGGTCTGAAAGAGAAACATCTGTAAACAGAGAATGATATACCAAGAGAAATGCTCCCTTGCTAATCATCCCAACAAGAGTCCAAAACAAGAAAACAAGTATAAAGGTACGTATACGACTCATCAGCTCTTCGGTTTTATTCCTCCATGGGTTATTTTCAACCATTCCTCCTTGGTACGCTTCCAGCGGCGATGACTCCACAGCCAGTAGGAAGGTGCACGCATAATTGTATGCTCTAACATCTTGGCATATTGGTCAGTAATCCAGAACTGTTCCTGATTCTTCGGCTCAGTGGTAATGCGCTTATATTCTGCAACATAGTAGCCGCGCTTAATTCTGCGTACATCCAGATAATACACATCCATGTCCAACTTTTGCATGATGCGTTCTGCTCCCGTAAACCATGGTGTCTCATGGTTCAGGAAGTCTGACCAGAAATAGATATTATCCCAGAAAGGCGCCTGGTCGGCAATGAAACCGACAAGTACGGGCTTCCCTTCATTACGGTATTGTACCAGATACTTGATAGACTTATCCATCGTAATATTCACACCACCCCAGCGACGACGGGTATAAAGAACCAACTGGTCGGTGACATAGTTCTCCAGAGAATGGTAGAGTTGTGCGCACGTACACAACTTCGGGTCAATCCAGAGTGGCATGCTACTAATCCATTCCCAGTTGCCGTAATGTCCGAGAAATACACCGCAGGAACGACCTTTGCGGAATGATTCTTCCAACAGCTCCACCCCTTTGAACTTCATGCGACGTTTCAGATTCCATTTGGAGATGGAGAAGTACTTCACGCTCTCAAACAAGAGGTCACTGAAGTGGGTATAGAAACGGCGCTCTATCATCCAGCGCTTGCGAGGTGACAAGTGGGGAAATGACGATTTAATATTCTCGTGTACCACCTCCCGACGGTAGCGCACCACGTAGAACAGAATGACAGACACAAAAGAGGACACCGCATGCCAGAACCACATGGGCAGCAACGATGCTACATACCACACACCAAAGAGTATGTAGTAGGCTGTTTGTTTGAGTGTATGGTATCTTTCCTTGTTATAGCTCATTGTCAGTTTTTCCTGTTATGATACATATATATTTATATTGTAAACGGAATTTTCCTACTTTTATTGTGAAATACTTGCATAATTGACAATTTCTGCGTAAATTTGCATCGCACAATCAAAAGAATTTGCAACAGAAATGACAAACTACGATATACGCCAACTCCAACAAAAAATACTGGGAAACTTGCTTGCCATACACCAAGTTTGCGAGGAGCATGGCTTACGATATTACCTGTGGGCAGGCACCATGTTGGGAGCCATCAGACATAAAGGATTTATCCCCTGGGATGATGACATTGACATCGCGATGCCACGCAAGGACTATGAGTTGTTGATGGCGCATGCAAAAGACTGGCTGCCAGAGCAATACGAGGTGGTGAGCTATGAAACGGATCCAGAGAATTACCCCTTGCCATTTGCAAAGCTACAGGATGCCCATACCACATTGATAGAACGAGAACACCTGCGTTATGTGGGAGGCGTTTACCTGGACATTTTCCCTTTGGATGGCATCACAGGCAACAAGCTGATGCAACGCCTTCATTTTATGAAGTATCAGTGGTATAAGAAGGCACAATATTTTGTACATCGTGACCCATATCGTCATGGTCATGGCGTGTCATCATGGCTACCCCTGCTGTGTCGTAAGATGTATAGTATGCAACAGATACAGAGAAAGATGAAGGAACTTCAGAAGAAGTACGACTATGACAACTCTGATTTGATTGTTGATCACGACGATGGAGTAAAAGGTATCATGCTGAAGTCCGTCATCGGTGAGCCTACATTGGTGGAATTTGAGGGTCATCAACTCTACGGAGTAGCTGACGCTCATACCTATCTGAGTAACAAATATGGTGATTATATGGTGATTCCATCCGAGAACCGCCAGAGACAGCACAACTTCCACTATCTGGATTTTGACAAGAGTTACAAAACATTACAGACTTAAACTAAAGGCTATGTTTACAGGGTTTTCCATACTGATTCCAACATGGAACAACTTACCTTTCTTGAAACTATGTGTAGAGAGCATACGCGAAAATTCAAGCTTTCAACACCAGATCATCGTACATATCAACGATGGCTCTGATGGTACGTTGGAATGGGTAAAGGAAGAGGGACTTGACTATACCTATACGCCACAGAATGTTGGCGTCTGTCTGGCGATGAATATGATGCGTACAAAAGTTATCACAGACTACATGTATTTTGTGAATGACGATATGTATGTGCTGCCAGGATGGGACACCGCTCTGATGGACGAGATCAAGCGTCTGGGACATAACCGGTTTTTCTTGTCGTCTACCATGATACAACCTCACGACAAAACTGATGTAGGGCTATGTGTGAACTATGGCGACACGATAGAAAGCTTCCAGAAAGAAGAATTGCTGAAACACTATATGGACATACCTTATCCCGATTGGCAAGGAGCCACACGACCACCCAATATGGTGCATCGCGACATCTGGGACATGGTGGGTGGCTACAGCATTGAGTTGTCGCCAGGAATGTACAGCGATCCGGACTTCACAGCCAAGCTGTTGCTGATTGGTATTACCCATCTGAAAGGAATAGGAAAGAGCAGAGTATACCACTTTGAGACAAAGACGACCCAACGAGTCAAGAAGAATGATGGAAGATTGCAATTCCTGTTGAAATGGGGCATTACAAACTCTTCCATGCGCAAAATTATCACCCGACAGGGCGAAGACTGGGCGCAGAAAGAGGAGCCTATCGACTTACCTCTACTGAAAAAGAAACGCTTACTGTCAAGGGTTAAAGCTTCTTTCTACCTGTTAACTAAGGGATTTGGAATCATACATACTATTGAAAACCAGAAATCATGGATATAAAGATTGCCATAGCATATCATAAGCCCTCTTTTCTTCTCCAAGAGAAGCACTTCCTGCCCATACATGTGGGCAAGGCGCTGTCTAATCAGGACTTGCATATCCAAGGAGATGATGAAGGTGACAACATCAGCAGCAAAAACCCGCTATATTGTGAGTTGACAGGTCTGTACTGGCTATGGAAGAATACTTCTGCAGACTATAAGGGTCTCATGCATTATCGTAGAATCTTTACCGAGAGGCATTCTTTTTCTTTCTTTAAATTCTTGCTGAGGCTCAAATATAAAGAGAGACAGCTGGCATCATTGTGGAGTCCATACAGAAGCATGGGAGTCAAGAAACAATATAGCTGCAATGATATTGACATCTTCCAGCAGTATGCCAAGGATTTCTCTTCTCATCTAGAGGAACTCCTAAGCGACGGTACTGATATGCTGATTCCTCACCCAGGCCGTTTCTATATCAGTCTGCGCCAATTCATCTATCAGCATGCTAACAAGCAGCTCATTGATTTATTGGATGAGATCGTACAGACCTCATTCCCAGATATCTATCCTTCCTATAAGAAGTCACTAGACGGACAGAGACTATATAACTGCAATATGTCGGTCATGAAGAACGAGCTGTTCAATGATTACTGCAACTTTATTTTCACTGTACTCGGGAAGCACGAAGAAGAAGTTCTCAGTCGAGGCATTCTGAATTCTCTTTCAGAGAGAATCTATGCAAGAGTTCCTGGATATCTTGGTGAGCTATTGACCAACGCTTACATTCAATACTGTATTCACAATGGAAAGAAGATAAAGGTATTACCCGTATTATTTCTTGAAGACAGCAATACCTAATAAGATAAAAACTACAACCATGCATCAGCTGAAAAGACTCTACTACATCTATTTGGGAGGAACACACAAGAACCAGCATTTCCCTTACATGCTTCATGGCTTGCTCATGCTGCTTATGCCTAATGCATTGTATCGGTACTTGTTAAGAAAGAAGTTGAATGTTTTCAAGTCTCTGCCTGAAGAAGAGAAGAAATATGTTCAGAAAAGAGTGGACTATTACTGCAGATTAGAAGAAGGGACCAAGGTGAGCGATATCAACGAACACCTGCCACGCATAGAGCGCCCAAGCAAGTCGGTGCTTGTCAAAGATTATCAATACAAGAACAAGGTGGGCAATACCTCTTATTTCTTTGACACTTACGAATTCATGCGCTATTTCCCTTCACATTTCAGGTTCCTGACAATCCCTGGTGACGTATTCTATCATTTACCCAGCCCTGCCATCGTAAAGAGCAGACCGATATCTGACCCCAGCACTCTGTCTAATGAGGTGCTCCTCAATCTTGATAAGATACGCCATTTTACATGGATTAAGGATCCTTTCAAGTGGGAAGACAAAGAGTGCCGCATCCTGTTTCGTGGCGAAATAACCAACAAGCCACGTCGTTATCAGTTTTTTGATATGTGGAAAGACCATCCGCTGTGTGACCTGTCGGATACCAGCTCCATGCAGCTCTACGACCACCTGTATAGCCGATATATCATGTCGTTAGAAGGTAACGATGTGGCATCAAACCTCAAATGGGTTATGTCAAGCAACTCTGTGGCTGTGATGCCTCGCCCGACTTGCGAGACATGGTACATGGAAGGCAAGCTGATTCCCAACTACCACTATATTGAGATTGCTTCCGACTACCACGACCTGATAGACCGCATCAACTACTACGAGGCACATCCTGATGAGGCGAAAGCCATCGTCCAGCATGCTCATGAATGGATCGTACAGTTCCGCAACAAGCAACGTGAGGACCTTATCTCATTGATGGTGCTTGAAAAATATTTCCGCTGTACTGGGCAGACCCTATAGCACACCAATCCTCATGGCGCCAGTAGTATCCATTGTCATACCTATCTTCAATGCCGAGAAATATCTTGCAAGATGCCTCGACAGCATTCTTGCACAGTCCTATAGTGACTGGGAATGTATCCTTGTTGACGATGGTTCTACCGACGGAAGCGCTCGGATATGTGACAGCTATGCAGACAAAGACACTCGTTTCAAGGCCATCCATTGTAGCAACAAGGGTGTCAGCACAGCACGCAACAAAGGGATACAGCAAGCTGTCGGTCAGTGGCTCTATTTCTGCGATGCCGACGACGAAGTGATGCCAAACTCGTTGGAGACACTGATTCACGAATGCAACTCTTCCGGAAACGACCTTGTCTTTGGCGGCTATGTTGAGTGTGACGAACATGGACAAGTCATTGCAGGACCTGTCAGTGAGTGGCATGGTCAACTATCTGTTGACGAGACTATCTGTGAGCTTTACAAGGCAACAAACTGTACCTACGAAGGTTATCTGTGGTGCAAAATCTTCCGTGCCGAACTGATACGGAATCATCATATTTGTTTTGCGGAAGACATCTACTTCAACGAAGACCGCCTGTTCATCGTCGAGTATCTATGCCATGTTTCCACTGCCATCGCTTATACCTCCACACCTGTCTATCGTTACTACCACCATGACAACAGTGCTTATTTCGGTACAAAGAGCAAGTGGAACCCACACTACATCACCGACCTGCGAGCCTACGTGAGAATGTATCATATGGTACTCTCACTAACCGACAGTCCATGCCCTCGACTACTTGCCAAGAAAGGTATTCGTCGCAGCATCCGTACCATCCTTCGTCGTCTGCACGACACGCGCACCCAAGAACCCAGTGTCATCCATGAGCTGAAAGACATTGAAAAACGGTATTTCTCTATATGCGAAAGACTGTACCTCTACTATCTACACCTTGTCTATTAGAGCGCTAAGGTTTACATTCTACATGAATAGACTCGCAAACAATAAGATGAGGAGGAACACCGACAAATAAATAAATATCTTGGTCAGGAGACGATACTTCTTTAGTTTCCTACTTAATCTTGCAGTGACAGGTGAGGTCTCTACACCCAAGGTCTTGCTGCCCTGATACGCATCCATAAAGACAACGCTTTTAGGTACGTCATGATAGGTTGAGACATATTGCAGCACGGGATGCCCTGAAACATCTACCTGATGATGGGTCAATACCTGATACATCCGTTCAAGCACCTGTTCGTAATCCTCTTTGGGTGATGAGTTATAGGCTTGCCAGAAATATTTCTCGTATAGTCCCGACAATTCCTTGCGCAGGAATCCTTCTTTACCATGGGATTCGGCAAACTTATAGAGATCTTCTAGGATGTAGATATTGTGTATACCCATTCCAGGTTTCTTTCTAAAGGTCTCACCCATGATAGACCCTGTCATATGGCGATGATAGAGATAGACAGGCTGTTTTATACAATGTACGCGAGGCGCCATCAACAAGTACTTCCAATAGAAGCTGACATCCTCATAATAGAGGCCAACGGGAAATGCTATCTGGTATTCTTTCAAAACAGACATCCGCCATAACTTTGACCATGCAGAGACATGACGATTTTGTGCGGCATTAATATCGGTGAGTGCATTAAAACGTTGGTCGACCTTTATCGTAAAATAGCCCTTGTCTCCGTCTACCACAGTACCGTAGTTCTCCTTTCCTTCTTCGTACTCAACAGCAACACTTCCCACCACCATGTCATCTTCTTCGCCCATGGCTGCATACAAGTTACTGATGGCTCCAGATAACAGACAGTCGTCACCGTCGACAAACATCACATATTCTCCATGGCATTGGCTGATACCAAGATTACGAGACGCGGAGAGGCCACTATTCTGATCAGTGCATATAAATCGTATTCGCTTATCTTTTCGCATGAAATGGCGCACCAACAGAGGCGTGTCATCGATAGAACAGTCATCAACACAAATAATCTCTATATTCCGGTAGTCCTGTTGGAGGATACTGGTAAGACAAGACTCAATATACGCAGATGTGTTATAGCAGGCCACAACCACTGAGATGAGCGTCTCTTGATGAGACCCGTTTGCTGGCTTTGCGGTCTTATATTTTTCAAGGGTTTTCAATCGTCCATACCGCAGCTGTCGATGATAGTCTAATGGTGATTTCATTACCTCCAGTATGTACCGCCCGTTTTTACGCGCATAGTGGTTAAAGGGTAGCACACCTGCATCTGAGGCTTTTTGGAAAAATCTGCTGGCTCTTCGCAAAAAGACCAGTTTGAGCGATGACCTTGACAAACGGTTGTAGTTCCAATATAAACCACCCCAACAAACCTTTGCCAGTATCTCAGACTTTGCAAAAAACTCTCGCAGCTTCTGGTCTTCAAGGACCCACCGCAGCATTTCTTCCCATTCGTCAACAACGCTGCACACCTTACTTGTAGATGCTGACACCGAGGAGTTTGGGTTGATTCGGTAGTGGTGCAAAGGATTGTCAATCAGCATAAAACGCTGTGACTTGGTGTATGTCTTAAAAGCAAAAGAGGCGTCTTGATAACTGGCTCCCGGCGTTGGAAGGAATCTCACCTTTCTGCCTTCTTCTAATAAGTCTCTACGGTATAATGCGGCCCAAATGGAAGGTTGTTGTTGGAAGGCTTCCGGGTGTTCTAGTGGCTTCATGACAACATTATGAGCCAGCATGTTCTGTATTTTAATAGTTTCCGTACCAGTAGGGCCCTCGTACCAGCAACAACGCACCAAGTCCAGATTCTGACTTTTGGCTGTTGCCAGCAGCGTTTCAAACATATCCGGCTCTATCCAGTCGTCAGACTCGATGATACCGATATAGTCTCCGGTACACATCTCCAAGCCCTTGTTCATAGAGTCACCATAGCCGGAATTGGGTTTGTGAATGACTTTGAAGCGACTGTCTGCTGCTACATATTCATCAATGATGACACCAGTACTATCCTTACTGCCATCATCAATACAGATGATTTCCAGGTTCGTATGTGTCTGTGCCTTGATGCTATCCAGGCACTGGCGCACGTACTTCTCTACATTGCAGCAAGGAACTAATATTGAAATCTTCTCCATAGTAGTTAGTTAATCTTAAAGTTACACATCAGGCTATCATAATCGATGCTCATTCTGATGATACGTTTTCTGTGAATGTCATATTTCTCAGATAGCAAGTCACGCTCCTCATGGTAGTCCTGCATCTTAATCCCACCTAAATGAAACATCAGGTTAGGCAAATCAGTAAGGATAAACGGACGACCTACATAGCTTTTAACTTTTTCTGCAATATCTGAATGCCGTTCCATAAATCTGTCTGTCATGTAAAACATGAATGGCACCTCATATTGGTAATGGGCTACTTGCTGTGGAACATTCTCTTCATCGGTTCTCATATGAATGTCTCGCCATTCGAAGACATCTTCTCCATGATCGGAAAAATACACGGCAATGGCATCCTCGTCCTTGAACATGTTGAACAATGAATCCATGACAAAATCGTTATATACCGTTGCATTCTCATAGTCTGCTATAATCGTACGTCTAGCCTCATCAGTAAACTTGCTCTTTACATCCGCTGTCTTAAAGACCTTAAAGTAATCAGGATATCGCTCTTCGTAATCTGTATGCTGTCCTAATAGGTGCAAGATTAGAAGTGTCGGACGCTGCGAGAGTATCTCTAACGAGGGAATTTCCGCCAAGAGTCCTTCGTCATACTGATGAGTTTGGGTATTTCTACCTGTAAATTGCATCTCCGACAGTTTCCCATAATTGAATATGCGCCCGCCGTATAGGTCGTAACTATCGTCAAGTGAGGGAACAAACTGGTTGGTAAAGAAATAGACATCATAGCCTGCTTTCTTGAATGCGGCAGTCAACAATGTATGTTCAGCCCAAGGCCGCTGGCTTAAATCATCCCAAGTGGACAGCATATACCGAAAGGTCTCAACAGTACGGTTGAATGGTGCTACTACATCTGTGTAAGGATACAGATTACCTTGAAGGGCCTTATTCATAAGCCTTGGTGTGGTAGGAAGGCTATGAGGATTGTACAACTGACTATGATGCTTGCAGTAAGACTCTCCAATAACCATTATTATCAATGGGCACTTGAAAGAGCAACTGTCAATCTGGGTCTTTGCCACTGTTCTCTCTAAGTGTTCAATCTCCTTGCCGAACAAGACACGGGTATAGGCTATACCATAGGCCAATCTTCCAAATGGAGTAGCAAGATAATACCTATTCTCCCAATCGTGGAACTCGAAAATATAGTTAAGATGATAGAAATGGCTTATCTTGTTGTAATAGTTGATTTGCCTAGCTCCTGACCATATCACCAACACAAACAACACAAGCATGGCAATTTTCCTTTGACTGCGCAGAATAGACATATACCTTAACACAAGATAGGTCAGCAAGAGCATACCTGCGAATAGCGTAATAGGGATGAGTATTTTTCCTTGCAACAAGAATACGCTCAAAAATTCCGATGCCTCTCTTGTGTTTGTCTCCATCGCAAGCTCAAACGTACGATGGGTAAGCATGGTCTTAAAGAAGATGATAATGAACAGTTCTAGAAACAGAATCAGTCCAACCAATAGCGGAACAACCCATCCTAACTTGATTTTCTTCAGCAGGCAGGACAAAATACAGAGAAGGTATAAATCAAAAATAGACAACAATGCTGTCAAAAAGAAATTCGACTCTACATCATTAATGTTTGCTACAATACAAACAGTACATGACATAAGCCATGCAAAGAGGAAAAAGAACCTGCATTGCCGTACGGGGTAAGTCACTTTCTCTTGAAGGCTATTCCACAAATCAGGAGTCAGACCTTTCATCTTTTGTAAGACCTTTATTTGATAACGTTATCGGCAATAGCTAAAGCTCTCTCTATCACGGGAGCCATATCGTAGTACTTATATTCAGCAAGACGTCCACCGAAAAGGACATTCTTTTCTGAATGAGCCAATTCTACATATTGATGATATAATGTGTTGTTCTTCTCGTCATTAACGGGATAATACGGTTCCATGCCCAAATGCCACTCGGCAGAATACTCACGAGAGATGACGGTCCTCGGATTCTTGTCAACATCGGCACCAAAACACTCAAAGTGCTTATGCTCGATGATACGGGTATAAGGAACCTCTCGCTCGGTATAGTTGACAACCGCATTTCCCTGATAGTTGGATGTAGGCATCGTCTCTGTTTCGAAACGCACCGTACGCCACTCCAGATGTCCTAGGCGATAGTCGAAATAACGGTCTATTTCACCAGTATATACAATCTGCTCAGCCTGTTCGTTCCATGCTTCACGATTCTCTAGATAGTCCACGCCCAGTCTGACCTCACAGCCCTCCAGTAGTTTGTCAATGAGTTTATTGTATCCGCCAATAGGTATACCCTGGAAGCGGTCGTTGAAATAGTTATTGTCGAATACCAGACGAACTGGCAGACGACGAATGATGAAAGCTGGCAGTTCTGTACACGGACGGCCCCACTGCTTTTCAGTATATCCCTTGATGAGACGTTCATAGATATCACGTCCTATCAGCAACAGAGCCTGCTCTTCCAGATTTCGTGGCTCTGAGACTCCCTGCTCCTTTAATATACGACGAGCTTCCTCACGCTGTTCCTCCAGTTTGGCTATGGCTTCTGCGGGAGTATGTACGCCCCACATCTGGTAGAACGTGTTCATGTTGAAAGGCAGGTTATATAACTTACCCTGATAGTTGGCGACAGGACTATTGGTATATCTATTGAAAGGAACGAGCGAATTGACGAAACGCCATAACTCTTCATTGTTGGTATGGAAAATATGAGCGCCATAGCGATGGACATTGATTCCTTCCATCTCCTCACAATAGATATTACCTCCCTGATGGTCACGACGGTCTATCACCAGGCACGTCTTTCCTGCCTGACGAGCTCGCCACGCGAATGTGGCACCAAAGAGCCCCGCTCCTACTATTAGAAAATCATATTTCACAGGCATCTATATTTGCCTACAAAATTACTAATTATATTTTACATATCAAAATTTTCAACTTTTATTTTCATAATTTCCTCCCAATTCATTATCTTTGCATTTTTAAAACAGATACTTTCATGCAGAAGCTACCTATCAAGATCTCTTTAGACGACTCTTTCTTCGAACCAGAGGAGTTATGTGGTCATTATGTTACGCGTCAGTCTAAGCAGCATTGGGCCGTGATCCTTGACCTGATGGTTGAATTTGACAGAGTCTGTAAAGAACATGGTATTACTTACTTTCTGGACAGCGGGACACTCCTCGGAGCAGTAAGGCACAATGGTTTTATCCCTTGGGATGATGATGCAGACATGATTATGTCTCGTTCTGAGTATGAGAAGCTCTGCGCTATAGCACCAACAGCTTTCAAGGAACCATATTTCTGGCAAACCAACGAGACAGATCCAGGTAGCTTACGCAGACATGGCCAGTTAAGGAATTCTCTTACTTCTTGCATCCTGAAAGCGGAGACAAGAAATGGTAAGGCTAACTACCGTTTTAATCAGGGCATTTTCCTGGATGTGTTTATCTTAGATGAGGTACCAGACGATGCTGAGGAATTAGCCCGTTTCAGAAAAGAATTACGACAGCTGCTGAGACTATTGTTCGAGCTAAAGGACTGGTATAGAATCTATCATGGAGAACCCTGGATAGAGAAGATACAGAAGATTGCTTATGACAAGTTCGAAGCCACCGTTTCCCGCTACAATGGAACCGGTCAGAAGAGAATTGCCAATATATCTCTTCTTCCAGAAACCAAAGAGAAAGAGTTCTTTATTAAAAGTCTTTACGATGATTGCGTAGATTATACCTTTGAAGGTTTTTCCTTCTCTGGCCCCAAGGAATATGATGCATTATTAAGCGGTCAGTATGGAGACTGGCATCAATTTGTAAAAGGAACAGGTTGGCATGACGTCCTCATCATGGACTGCTATCGTCCCTATACGGAGTACTTTGAGGAGCCCACCAATCCTGCCGAAGAAGAATCTACCATAGCTTTCTTTGAGAAGAAAACGACAAGACTCAAAAAACAAAAGCGCTTTTACAAAAAGTGGACTATTACTTTAGCGGTGGTATCTGCTATCGCGGTAATTGCCCTTATTTGCAGTTTGTGCACCTCATTATTATAAGAATGCGTTAAGCCATTTCACCACCTCCTGAGCTTCCTCCTCCGTAATCACCTGATTCATGGGGATGGACAGCTCCTGTTGGTGTATCTTCTCGGTGATAGGATACGAGCGGTCGTTCCACTCCTTGTAACACTCTTGCTTATGAGGCGGTATCGGGTAGTGTATCAGCGTCTGTATACCATGTTCAGTGAGGAATGCCTGTAGCTCATCTCTTCGCTCACAGAAGATGGGGAACTGGTGATAAACGTTATTCTCGTCATTGAGCTGCTGAGGCAGTGTGATCAGAGGGTTATCGATCACCTTGTAATAGTAGGCAGCTAATTGCTGACGCCGACAATTGTCCTCATCCAGATACTTGAGCTTGACATCAAGTACGGCAGCGTCTATCTCCGACATGCGACTGTTCATGCCTACATAGCGGAACACATACTTCTTCTGACTGCCATAGTTGGCCAAGGCTCGGATTACAGCAGCCAATTCCTTGTCATCAGTAGTCACCGCACCCGCATCACCCAGCGTGCCAAGGTTCTTTCCTGGATAGAAACTGTGAGCAGCAGCATCACCGAGGGCGCCAGTCTTTCCGCCTTTCCATTGACACCCATGACTCTGTGCACAGTCTTCCATCAATTTCAGTCCGTGCTTTTGGCATATCTCACCCAACAAGTCGTTATAAGCTATACGGCCATAAAGGTGTACAATCATGATGCCACGTGTTTTGGGCGTGATGGCTTCTTCTATTTTGTTGATATCAATCTCCAGATGCTCCCATGTGGGTTCCACTAATACAGGGACCAGATGATTATCGGTAATAGCCAGTATGGTAGCGATGTATGTATTAGCGGGCACTATGATTTCGTCACCGTCATGAAAGATGCCCAGCTCCTTATAGCCACGAATAATCAGCCTCAGGGCATCAAGGCCATTGGCGACGGTGATACATTCACTGGTACCGATATACTCTGCATAGTCATGTTCAAACTGCTGATTCTCCTTACCTTGTAGAAACCAACCGGATTCTACCACACGATTAACTGCCGCCTTATATTCCTCGGCATGCGCCATCGTGATCTTTTGTAAGTCGAGCAGCTTAACCATTGTCCTGCGATTTGATGAATTCCAGATACTCTTCGTAGGTGCGGATATAGTCGTCTTCGTCATACCCGTGACTCGCTAACACCAGACAGATGCTACCCGACGAGAAGCCTTGCTCTGATGCCCAGATGCCAGGGGGCACGTGTAGTCCCCAGAAAGGACGGTTCAGTGTTACGGTTCTCTTGTTGGTGCCATCATCCAGCACCACTTCAAAAGCGCCAGAGGCGGCTACTATCAACTGGTGGCACTATTTGTGGGCGTGGGCACCACGATCCTCTCCACTGGGAATATCATAAGAATAAAACACCCTATTGATGGGGAAGGGCACGTGGATATTCTGATACACATACGTCAGATTGCCCTCTGGGTAATGATATTTGTTCAGCTCATACAGTGAGCAGTCGAAGACACTTGCCATGGTTACTTGCCCTTCCTCCAGTTGGTGAATGTTTGATATTCATACATATAATCGTTCTCATCGTAATCCGTCGACGAGAGCACGAGTGCCAAGGAGTTGGTGGAGAAGTTGTTCATCGCCCTCCAGATACCTTTAGGGATAAACAGTCCGTAATACGAACGGCTCAGCTGGAAAGTCCGTTTGTCCTCTCCATCGTCTACCTCTACGTCAAAACTACCTGACAACGCCACGATAAACTCTTCGTTCTCCTTGAAAGCATGACCGCCTCGCTCTATACCTCCGGGTACGTCGTATATCCAGTGTACCCTCTTGATATCAAAAGGTATCTGTTTGAATTGTTCGATGATAGAAAGATTGCCTCGCACATCAACAATCTTTGGAAGTTCGATAATCTTGCAGTCTTGTACTTTCATTATAGGAACTTTGAGGATTTATAGCTGCTGCATGTCGTACAGACGCTTGTAGTAGCCGTTTTTGGCGATGAGTTCGTCGTGCTGGCCATGCTCTACAATCTCACCCTCGTAGAGCACATAGATTTCGCTGGCATTCTTGATTGTAGAGAGGCGGTGAGCAATGGCGATGGTGGTACGCGACTTCATCAGGCGCTCCAAAGCTTCCTGTACCAGACGCTCCGACTCGGTATCCAGTGCCGAAGTTGCTTCGTCGAGAATGAGGATGGGTGGGTTCTTCAAGATGGCACGGGCAATGCTGACACGCTGGCGCTGACCACCGCTGAGACGACCACCACGGTCACCAATCATGGTGTCGTAGCCATGCTCCGACTCCATGATAAACTCATGGGCGTTAGCAATCTTGGCAGCCTCGATGACCTGTTCCATCGTGGCATTCTCCACACCGAAGGTGATATTATTATAGAAGGTGTCGTTGAAGAGGATAGCCTCCTGATTGACATTGCCAATCAGCGCACGCAGTTCAGAGATACGTACCGACTTGATGTTCTTACCATCGATGAGCACTTCACCGTCTTTGACATCATGATAACGGGGAATAAGGTCTACCAGTGTCGACTTACCAGAACCAGACTGTCCCACCAGCGCAATCGTCTTTCCCTTGGGCACTGTCAGATTGATATTCTTCAACACGGGACGGCCCTCTGTATAGCTGAACGATACGTTGCGTAGCTCGATATCCTTTTCGAACGATGGCATGGGCTGTGGTTCTGTAGGTTCCTTGATGGGGTTGTCGGCCTTGAGAATAAAGTCGATACGGTCCATTGAGGCCAGTCCGACAGGTATTTGGTAGGTAGCACGCGAGAGCTCTTTCAGCGGGTTGATGACACTATAGAGGATGACCATGAAGAAAATAAAAGTAGGAGCATCAATGAGGTTGGACTCGTGGAGGATGAGATAGCCACCAAACCACAGCACGACGACAATGATAATGGTGCCAAGGAACTCCGACATCGGGTGAGCAGCACTCTGTCGGATAGCCATAGCACTGGCCTCGTTGCGGTATTCTTCGTTGATGTTGACGAAGCGCTGTAGCATCTTCCGCTCAGCAATGAACGCCTTGATGATACGCAGTCCACCAAGTGTCTCGTCCAGTTGTGAAAGCATGTCTCCCCACTTGCCTTGAACCGATGTTGACTGCGCCTTCAGCTTGCGTCCTACAATGCCCATGAGGTAGCCCGCTAGAGGAGCCACAATGATTACAAAGATGGTGAGTTGCCAACTGACAAAGATCATCGTTGAGAAACATACGATGATGGCGATGGGCTGGCGAATTAGCATATCGATACTGCTTGTGATGGAGTTCTCAACAGCTCCTACGTCCGATGACATACGGGCAATGATGTCACCCTTGCGTTCCTCGGAGAAGAAACTCAGCGGCAAACGCAGTACCTTCTCATAAACCTCGATACGAATATCACGAACGACGCCAGTGCGCAACGGTATCATGATGGCAGAAGAAGCGAAGTAGCCAAACGTCTTCAGACCTGTCATGATGATAAGAGCCGCCCCCATGAACACCAGGGTCATAAATGCGCCATGACTGGCTATCAGTTCTTGAACCCAGGCATAAGCATTGTTGATAATGAGGTCCTTGTCTAGCGTGTCCCACGACCATGGCTTATAAGTATAGACTTGCTGGTCTATCTTGAAAAGGATGTTCAATATAGGTATCAGCACAGCAAAGGAGAACACATTCATCCACTGTGACAGGAAGTTGATGACTACCGACCAAGCCAGATATTTTCTGTATGGCTTGAGGTAGCGATCCATGACGGAGAAAAACTGTTTTAGCATATTCTTGATGTCTTTTGGCTACAAAGGTACGAATATTTTTTGATTCTTTATTCTTTTGTTCTTTTATTTTTCATCACGGCTGCAGGCGATCCTGCGTCATTCGCTCCATATACTGTTGGATGATAGCTTTCAGCTCGCGCTCCATCTGTGGCAGGATGGTCTTGCCGTCTTCCGTCTTCCATCTTCCGTCTTCCATCAGGTTGTGCTGCATCAGTGAATCACTGAGTGCATAGATACTACGGGTGTTCTGACCATCAAACTGCAGGACATGACCGTGTTTCACATACTGGTAGATGCCACCCATGTAGTTCACTGCCCACGTGTCCTCTGCGGGTGTGTTCAGCAGGTCGGTGCCAAAGCCGAAATAGTTTTTTTGATAGTGGAGCATGCCCATTACAGTTGGCAGGATGTCAATCTGTTGCGCTATTTTGTCGAGCACTTCAGCCTCTCGTCCAGGCTCATATACAATAATTGGTGAGCAGAATCCGCCTAAGTCGGTCTGGTATTCTGGATGGTCACTCATGTTGGTATGATCGCTGGTCAGTACAAAGATGGTATTCTTGAACCATGGCTCACGGCTGGCCGTCTCAAAGAACTTGCCAATAGCCATGTCAGTATAGCGAATGCACTTGTGAATCTCCAAATTCTCCTCGGGAAACCGCTTCTGATACTTCTCTGGAATAGCAAACGGATGATGGCTTGACGCGGTAAATACGGCAGTCATAAAGGGCTCTTTCATCTCCGACATTTTGGTGGCATAGTATTGCAGGAACGGCTCGTCCCAGATGGCCCACATGCCATCAAAGTCGTCATCGCCTCCGAAACGCTCGTCGGCGTCATAATCCTCGCGACCGTAGTATTCCTGGAATCCTGTGCTGCGTGCAAAGGCCTGGAAACCCATCGAGCCACGTTGGGCACCATGGAAAAATGCCGTCTGGTAGCCCTCACCAGCCAATAGCGATGCAATACCATCCACATGATTCATGGATGCTGGCGTCAGGAAGAAAGGTTCTACGAACATGGGGATGCTGCTCAGGATAGATGGCATACCGTCTATCGACTTTCGACCATTGCAGTAGCTATGGGTGAATGTGATGCTCTTGGCAATCAGTGAGTCGACACAGGGGGTATAGCCACGATAGCGGCCGTTCTCCAACGTCTTGTTCAGTGCACCAATATACTCACGCCCAAAGCTTTCCACGATGAGCACCACCACATTCTTCTTCGTCATCGGTATCGTGTCGTTAGGCACATGAACAGGTGAGTAAACCTGCGCCATCTCATCACCGTCTTTATAATAGTCTGGCACCACAAAGACATTCAGGCCAATGGTACGATAGATTGAAAAAGGTGTGTTCAACACCAAAGCAGCATCCGTAGGTCGGTTCACATACTGATTAGCGTTACTGATGGTGATGGGGCGCACGGCAGTAGCGAAACCACCACGGATTCCTGCTACCACAAAGGGAGCCACTGCCGCCAGAGATGCTAATGTAACAAGGTCATAACGCCACCATGAGAGTTTATTGGCTTCTAACTTGGGGGTGATATAGAGTTTCCAAAGGCCATAAGCCACGATGACTGTCAGCACTACGAAATACCAGTGACGCAGAGCCTCTATGAAGAAAACTCCACCTATGTTTCCTTCGTTTTGGAACTCGTCAAACACCGTTGCCGTGGTACGTCGCATGGTATAGGGGAAATAGGCTGCATCACATAGGTTCAAGACTAATGCCAGCGTGTTGATGATGACAAACTCCCACTTGCAAACCAGATGCCACACCTTACATTCTTTCCAATGTAAAGGAAACAGCATCAGCACAATATAGGGAATATTGGTCACAAGAATGGCAGAGGTATCAAACACCAATCCCCCTTGCCAAATTTCCCATGACAGGCTTTCTGAGAAATAACTCCAGTTATCTAGCAGATAAGCTATGCGGGCTATGAAATAGACCACATAAGCCAATAGCAGGTTCAATAGCAATGCTAAAAGCGGAGCAATATATGCATGTAAAAGTTTCGATCTCTTGGGATATTTCGTCATAGCTCATTTTTGTTTGCAAAAAGAAAGTACCATACGGGTTCCGTCAACATACTGTGTATCGAGCATGAGGGTAGCTCCCAGTCGTTGAGCCAGCTGACGACAGAGGAAGAGCCCCATGCCCAGCCCCTCATTGAAGTTGTTGAGTTTTGTAAACTGTGTAAAGACGCGTTCCTGGTCTTCCTTGGGAATACCTGGTCCACTGTCGGCCACATAGAAACAGATGCTGTCGTCGCCAACGCGCTCACAACCAATCGTGATATGTCCCTGGAGCGTGTACTTGTTGGCATTGTGCAGCAACTCGCTGAGTATCTTCGTCAGGTAATCCTTGTTGGTAGTAATCGTCAGATTATCTGCAGGCAGTTCCACCTTAAGCGTTACCGTATCTGGGTTTCGCATCACGACGTCGCGCACCACCTCCTGACAGAGTGCGCCACAGTCAACCAGGTCAGCCTGCGATATCTCCTCATCCTGTTCCAGTTCCAGCACCTTCTTCCAGTTGTCAATGATATTACTGATGGTCTGACCGTTCAGTTTGATTTCACGTGTCACATCATCCAGATCTTTTTCGCTCATAAGGCTATGGCCGTCACGCAACACCTGTGCAAAGCCGCTGATAATATTCAGGGGCGTACGTATCTGATGGAACATATCCTGGACAAAGGCCGTCTTCTTGCGGTCTGACTCTTCTGCCAGCGTCTTGGCAACCGTCAGTTCCTTGTTCTTCCGTTCTGTCTCGCTGCGGGCTGTCTCCAGTTCAGCCACGTGACTGGCAATGGACTGTTGCATGGTATGGAAACTGTTCTGCAGCTTACCCACCTCGTCGATGCGTGTGCTGGGAGCTATCTGACTGTCGAAGTGTCCCTCAGCGATATCGGTCGTCTGCTTGGTCAGCTTGATGACGGGCTCCATGGTTCTGCGAACAATGTAATAGCAGATGGCAAACATGAACAACAGGCCGAAGACCATGACGCTGACGATAATAATAATCATTTTGTTGTAGCCCCTAAAGATATCCTCCTCAGGACACACCAGGGCCAGTCGCCAACCAGAGTCGGACAAGGGTTGTTCCAGAACCAGACAGTCACGTCGTTTCAGGTCAGCCATCTTTGCATCCACCTTACTAGTGGCGATAATCGTATTCTTGGCACCTACGAGGATGAAATAAGAGTCAGGATAGCGCCATTCCCGTGTGAGAATTTTGGAAAGCATACGCTGCGACAGGTCGACAGAGATAACACCAATAGTCCTGCCATTCTTAGTAACCAGCGGTTTACAGAAACTGGCAATGACGTCGCGCGAATAGATGCCGCTGGGATTATAGTCTTGGAAGGGATCTACCCAGCAGGCCTTGCCCTTCTTCAAAGGTTCCTGATACCAGTCCATATTGAAGTAAGGGTAATCGTCACTGCCCTCGTTCTCCGTATCGATATATCCGTCGTTATTAAAGGAATAGGCAGAGAAATAGCGTCCCTCGCTGGGGAAGAAGTTAGGCTCCATGGCTATGCTACACCCATTAAGCATGGGGTTAAGCTCCAGAATGCGTGCCGACAGTGCCAGCAACGAGTCTGGCTGTAACTGTTGGAACACCTGCCAATAGGTATTGAGCGTGGCCACCTCCACCTCGTCCATGATGCCGGTAAGACGTTGTGCCGTGTTGGTAAGCATCTGTCCCGATTCCTCAATAGCCGCCTGTCGTACCGACGCCTTCGAACGGTGTATGAGGATGGTCATGGTCACCGCAAAGATAACCACGACGAACGTCAGTATGCTAACGCTGAGACGGACAGATACCGACTTATAGATATTTCTGATGACCTCATTCATACATCTTTCAAAAACTTATCGAGAAGGGTTGTTACCTGCAGGGTGTTGTCCAACATATCATCGACGGTACTGCTGAACTTTTCAGCAGTAAGGTCATGATGATAGTCGCAGACGGCACGGGCCTCTGTCAGGATGTTATTTACGGGTTGCTCCACCTCTTCCGACATCTGATGCAGCACATGGTTCTTCACTCGCTTCTCTTCCTTGATACGGTTGTAGGCAATGCCCAGTTCAAGGTTCTGTTCTTCCAGTATCATGGTCTCCTGACGCAGCTGACCCGTATATTTTCGGAGTGCCTGCTGCATCTTTCTGAATCTGCGTTGTAATATTCCTATCTCGTCGGAACGCTTACTGTCAGGCACCTCATCGGCAAATTCTCCTTCTGCGGTTAGCGCAGTGAAGTTGGCCAGACGCCTGAGTGCACGCAGGTTGCGGTCTACAATGCCAAGACAGAACACCAGCAACAGCAGCAATCCCACCACCGCCGTGATACGTGCTGTATGCTTCAATTGGTCGTAGGAAGCGAAGACATCCCGCTCCGGACAGATAATGGCCACGCTCCATCCCGTATATTTAAATGGTTTGTAGAACACGTAACAGGGCTCCTCGTTGATGTTCACCACACGATGGCCCGTCTCGCCTGCCAACATCGCCTCACCAATATGAGTAATTACAGTATCCTCATGTTCCATCGTCTGCGTGAACACCGTCTCATAGAACAGCTTCGTGGTGTCGGGGTGTACTAGATAAGTGCCTCCTTTGCCCAGTAAGAGGCTGTAGGAATGGGGATAGGGCTTTATCTTACTGATGGTCGACGAGAACCAGTCTAGACGGATATCAACAGAGAGCACACCTACCACATGCCCTTTCGCATCGTGGATGGGCTGACTGTAGCTGGAGAGGACCTTCTTGATGGCAATCTCTTCCTTCGTGTCTTCAAAGTAGGGTTCTATCCAGTAGGGTTTGTCGAGAAGTGAAGGAATGAGGTACCAGTCCATGCAGTGATACTGATAATGGTCCGTTCCCACCTGCTTGGTCTGTATGGAAGTACCGTTGTCATAGGAGAAGGCACAGAAATAGCGACCTTTCTCCTTGTAATAGTTTGGTTCGAAGCTGATGCTACAACCTGTCAGATCGGGATTGTTCTCCACCACCCTTCTGCTCAGGTCGAACATGAGGTCTGGCTCGTCAAGATGCTGCTCGATGACCACCAGCATATTATTGGCAGCCACCTCGGCACGTCGCAACGTATTGTCGATATGCAGTACAGCACCCTCGATGGTCTTCGTAGCCTTGTTCCAGGCTTCCTCGCGCACCACCTCACGCGTCTCAGAGAACATGAAGGCGAAGGCAGCAGTGAAGATAGCGGCCACAAGCACTACCACCCAGAAGCTCAGTCTTCTGGACAGCGAACTGCTGATATATCGTATAATACTACTCATTGTTCATTAGAGTGTAACTCGCTATAGTCCCATGATTTCCTTATATGTTACCGGACGTGCTATCAGTCCACTCTCTCTCATCATCTGCGAGGCTTTCTGCACCATGTCCTCGCGCACACGAAACTCCCGTTTACCCGATTCCTTGTTGATTTGCAGTCGCAGACACTCTTCCAGCATCAGTTTCTGCATGTGACGATTGGTGGGAGAATGGTGTTTGCGAACATATTTCATTACGATTTCCAGCGCCTCTTGGGGATGCTGGGCAGCCCACTCCCAACCACGACGACAGGCCTTTGCAAACTTTTGACAGGCCGAGCGGTGCTTCTCAAAGTAGTCACGCTTCACATAGACACCCATCTCCTGGATGTTATAGTCGTGGTCAGAGAAACGGTAGATACTCTCGTCAGTGAACTTGAAACCAGCCTGCAAGAGTTGGTAATACTCGTTGTAGCTGACCACCATGGTGGCATCGACAGCGCCACTGAGGAAAAGGTTGATACCGCTGGTGAACCGTACCCACTGATAATGCGTTCCCTCTCTACGGTCCATGATGTAGGTCAGATAGTTGGGGTCGGAGTTAAAGATGGCTACCTTCTTACCCTTCATCTTCAGCGGATTGGTATCCCATCGCGAGATAAGCATGTTGCTACTGTTCATGGACTCCTGAAAGATGTTTACCAACGGGAATCCCTGGGAGATGAAGTCCATGGCCGACAGGAGTGAAAACATAGCCGCATGACACTGTTGCGACTTCAGTCGCGTCAAGGCCGAACTGGTCAGCGTGGGGTGCTGGATATCAACATCAAGGCCGACCTCCTTGTAGAACCCGCGTTCGTAGGCAACATAGTAACCTGCAAACTGGGCCTGAGCCATCCATGCTGTGGTGAACACGAAACGCTCTTGCTGTGCCCTCACAATAGTGGACAGCAGCAACATAGTCACCAAGAAATATCGTCGACACTTCTTACCTTGCATGCTTAGTTTATGATTTCTCCAGGTCGTGTCTAACTCCTAAACAATCTCTCCCAACAGCGTGGCACTCGTGGAACCCGTAATACGGACACGCACCGTCTCACCGATGTGATGGCTGCCCTTGTTAACAACAACAGCCTTGTTTTGTTCCGTGCGTCCCATCAGTTGGTCGCGACTGCGCTTCGAGAAGGCTTCGAGCAGCACATCAAACTCTTTACCCTCGTCCTTCTTGTTCTGCTGGGCAGAGATCTCCGTCTGCAGGGCGATGAGCTCGTTCAGACGACGAATCTTCTCCTCCTCAGGAACATCGTCAGGCAGGTGCTTCGAGGCGTAGGTACCTGGACGCTCCGAATATTTGAACATAAAGGCAGAGTCGTAGCCCACCTCACGCATCAGCGACAGCGAGAGCTGGTGGTCTTCCTCCGTCTCAGAGTGATATCCCACAAAGATATCCGTTGACAAGCCGCAGTCAGGGATGATACGACGGATAGCTGCCACACGATCCAAGTACCACTCGCGGGTGTATTTGCGGTTCATCAGCTTCAGGATACGGTCCGAACCGCTCTGAACTGGCAGGTGGATATGCTTGCAGACGTTAGGCATCTCAGCAATGACACGCAGTGTCTCGTCGCTCATATCCTTCGGATGACTCGTGGTGAAGCGGATACGCATCTCAGGGGCTTCTTCAGCGACGCGGCGCAGCAACTGTGGAAACGAAGTTCCGTCGTTTCCCTGATAGCTGTTCACGTTCTGGCCAAGCAGCGTCACCTCCTTGAAGCCACGATCGCGCAGGTCGCGCACCTCTCGTAAGATACTCTCCAGGTCACGGCTACGCTCACGACCACGGGTGTAGGGCACAATGCAGTAGTGGCAGAAGTTGTTGCAACCACGCATGATGCTGACGAAACCACCTATCTTGGCACCATGCAGGCGCTGGGGTACGATATCCTTGTAGGTCTCGCTGGTCGACAGTTCGATATTCATCGCCTTATGACCCGTCTCTGCCTGTGCTATCAGGTCGGGCAACGACAGATAAGCATCGGGACCAGCCACCAAGTCGCAATGGTGGTTCTGCAGTAAGTCGTCCTTCACACGCTCGGCCATACAGCCCAACACACCAATAATGAGAGGTGAGGAGTGAGAGGTGAGAGGTGAGTTCTTCTGACGTTGGCGACGCAGGGCGTCGAGGGCGTCGAGGCGATGATAAATTTTCTGCTCGGCATTGTCACGTACCGAGCAGGTATTTAGGAATACGGCATCAGCATCTTCAAGCTGTTCCGTGGTCTCATAGCCAGCCATCTGCATCACGGAAGCAACAACCTCCGAGTCTGCGACGTTCATCTGGCATCCATAAGTTTCTATATAAAGTTTCTTCATCTTCTATTATTTGGGCTGCTTGCCGATATAGGCGAGGATACCACCATCGACATAGAGCACATGGCCATTGACCGCATCCGAAGCATGAGAAGCCAGGAATACGGCAGGACCACCCAGCTCAGAAGGATCGAGCCAGCGACCAGCAGGGGTCTTAGCACAGATAAAACTGTCGAAGGGATGGCGGCTGCCATCTGGCTGACGCTCACGAAGAGGAGCTGTCTGGGGCGTAGCGATATAGCCCGGGCCAATACCGTTGCACTGGATGTTATACCCACCATACTCTGAGCAGATGTTGCGGGTCAGCATCTTCAGACCACCCTTAGCAGCAGCATAGGCACTGACAGTCTCACGACCCAGCTCAGACATCATAGAGCAGATGTTAATAATCTTACCCTCACGGCGTTCCATCATTTCAGGAAGTACAGCAGAAGCACAGATATAGGGTGCTACCAAGTCGATATCAATGACCTGCTGGAACTCCTCACGCTTCATCTCGTGCATGGGGATACGCTTGATGATGCCCGCATTGTTTACGAGGATATCAATCTGGCCTACCTCCTGATGAATCTTCTCTACGAGTGCCTTAACACCCTTCTCGTCGGTAACGTCACAAACATAGCCCTTCACGTTGGTGATGCCAGCCTCCTTGTAGTTAGCCAAACCGCGCTCAAGGGCAGCCTCGTTGATGTCATTGAAGATGATGTTCTTTGCACCTGCAGCTACGAAAGCCTTAGCAATGTTGAAACCGATTCCGTAAGAAGCGCCGGTAATCCAAGCGTTCTTGCCTTCCAATGAAAAAATGTTTGCCATAATCAATTTGTTTTTTATAGAAATATGTTTTTTAGAAATTTGTTGTTCACTATTGATGGCGCAAAATTACAACTTTTTCTGGAACTATCCAAATAAAAGTGCAAAAAAAGAGTGCCCTACTGGTCACTCTCTGAAAGTTGTCCAAGGCGGATTCGAACCACCACAAACAGAACCAAAACCTGTTGTGCTACCATTACACCATTGGACACCAATATGCGTTAAGCGGGTGCAAAATTAGTAAATATTTGGCAAACCGCCAAATATTTACTTCATTTTTCACTTTTCACTCTTCACTTTTCACTTTACTATCAGCAGATAGTAGTTTTTCTTACCTTTCTGTGCCAGCAGGTACTTGCCGTCGATAAGGTCGTCAGCAGTTATCAAGCGCTGTGGGTCACTCATCTTTTCCTTGTTCAGCGAGACACCACCACCTTGCACCATCTTGCGCATCTCACCCTTCGAGGGGAACACGGGAGCAACAGTGGTCAGCAGTTCGATAGCGGGCTGACCCAGCTGGTCGGCACCAATCTCGTGCTTCTCGACACCATCAAACACATCCAGGAAGGTCTGCTCGTCGAGACGCTCCAAGGCTTCCTTGGTAGACTTTCCGAAGAGGATGTTTGAGGCCTCAATAGCCATATCGAGGTCTTCCTTGGAGTGAACCATCACGGTAACCTCCTCAGCTAGACGCTTCTGTAGCACACGACGGCCAGGGTCGGCCTTGTGCTCTTCCACGAGGGCGTCGATGACATCCTTCTCCAGCGAGGTAAAGATCTTGATATAGCGCTCGGCATCGTCGTCAGAGACGTTCAGCCAGAACTGGTAGAAACGGTATGGAGTCGTGCGGTTACGATCCAGCCAGATATTACCACTTTCGGTCTTTCCAAACTTCTTACCATCCGACTTGGTAATCAGCGGACAGGTCAGGGCGAAGGTCTCAACTTCATTACCCAGTGTGCGGCGAATGAGCTCCGTACCCGTGGTCATATTACCCCACTGGTCGTTGCCGCCCAGCTGCAGCTTCACACCATAGTGCTGATAGAGGTATAGGAAGTCGTAGCCCTGCAACAGCTGATAGGTGAACTCGGTGAATGACAGTCCATCGCGAGCGGTACCGTTCAGGCGCTGCTGCACGCTCTCCTTGGCCATCATGTAGTTGACGGTGATATGCTTACCCACCTCACGGGCGAAGTCCAGGAACGTGAAGTCCTTCATCCAGTCGTAGTTGTTCACCATCAGGGCAGCATTAGCATCCTTTGACTCGAAGTCCAAGAACTTTGCCACCTGTTTCTTGATGCACTCCTGATTGTGGCGCAGGGTTTCATCGTTCAGCAGGTTACGCTCCTGCGATTTACCTGAGGGGTCGCCAATCATACCCGTGGCACCACCCACCAGGATAACGGGACGGTGACCACAGCGCTGCAAATGACGCAGCATCATGATGCCACAGAGGTGACCAATATGCAAGGAATCGGCTGTGGGGTCGGTACCCAGATAGGCTGTCACCATCTCTTTCTGTAACAGTTCCTCCGTACCAGGCATCATCTGTGCCAGCATACCACGCCATTTCAGTTCTTCTACAAAATTCTTCATATCTTTTTTTACCTATTTATTCTTTTGAGGGTGCAAAGGTACGAATAAGTGAGCGAAGAACAAAGCAAAAAAACATTTTTTTTGTTTTTTCTTCCGAGCGAAGCCTGAATTAATCCTTGTGTCTTATTTAATCACAACCTTACGACCATTCATGATATACAAGCCAGGACGGAGGTTGTCAGCATTGACGCGACGACCGTCGAGGGTGTAAGCACCAGTTCTAACCTCTTCCTTCTTACTTCTGACATCACTAATACCCGTTGCTGTCTTTTCCTTCAGCGTGCAGAGAGTGAAGTAGGTCGGTTCGTCGAACATAGCAGGATGGCTAGCATCCTTGAGATACTTGCCTGTACCAACATTCTTGATAGACCATCCCTTGTCTTCCTCATACTTCAGATCCCAAACAGCTCCATCCTGAATGTCATAACCTCTCTGGCCACTCTTACCAATAACATTGACAAAACAGCAATCACCAGTTACAGCTTGTGAGTTCAGATAAGTCAATTCACCTTTTATCTCGTAGTATACACCATCAGGGGTAATGAGATGCAGAGCACGTCCACCTGTGATTCTTCCAGTTTTAAAGAGATAAGCTTCATTGGACACCTCATCGAAGGCACCATCGAAATTATCGTAACCCAAATCATAATCTCCAAAGGCATAGAAAGCTTTCTGCTCCGCTTCGTTAACAATGGCAAATACCTTACCAGACAAATTTGATACAGTGCCGGTAAGTCGTTCATCAATTGTCCATTGTTTTGTAGGTGCAGGATTGTTCATTACCTCCAGAACTTTCTCAGCATAGCGCTTTCCGAAAATGCGATAGCCTGCAGCAGAGAAGTGCCAAGGGTCAGTACCATTGCCAGGGATACCCTCTGCAGAGACAACATGACCAGTAGGAATAACTTCAGGTATCTTGGCTACAACATGATTATGCCAAGCGCAGCCGCCACCCTGATCCTCATACTCAGTCTCACCAACAAAGATGGGTACATCTTTTGCTCTGAGTCCCAAATCATGTAACATATCCTTGTAAATTTTCTTCACCTTGTCAGGCCAGTCTTCCTGTCCGTTGTTCGAACAGCCCTGATGCAGCAAAATACCTTTGATGACACCCACCTTCTGAGCCTTCTTGGCCATCTCGATAATACGGCCATAAGGATTGCCACCATAGTGACGATTTGCCAGTGTTGCCCACCAAGGCGTACCACCATTACTTTCCTTCTCCTTTATTTTCTCTGCGTACAAGTCTTTGTCAAACATCTCAATAGGACTGCCTCCCATAGCTACGGCTATGACACCAATCTTCTTGTCGGGGAGTTCCTGAACCATGGTACGACCAAAATAGTCAGTAGGACCAAGTTTTCCATCAGGACTGACGATAGGACACGTTGCTTTATACCAGTTACCCATTGTACGTTTGGGACTGGTGAAGTTACACGTTGCCAGCATCTGGAAACGTTCGTCAACATTGCCCACATCCTGAGACTCCCACTGGGCATTTCCCTCCATGTTCGACTGTCCGAAACAGATGTAGATATAGAAGTTAGGATCAACCTCTGCCTTTGCGCCCATCACGGAGCAAAGCAGCATCACAGCAGTAAGTAAAAATTGCTTCATTTGCGTTTGTTTTTAATTAGTTAGCATTCATTTTCGGCTGCAAAGGTACAACTAAAAAGTATATGTTACACACTTAATATGTAACATATACTTTCTCTAGTGTGACAAGAAACAAAATGTCAGTTAATCAGGAAGATCTTCTCCTTACCCTTATAGGTCGCCTTCACCGTAGCACGGCCTTCAACAACAGGACTAACCTCAATCTTCACACCTTTAGGAGCGTTAGACGTAGCCTCTACCTTAGAACCTGCCTTCAGCGGAGCATAGAGCTGATAGTGATTGCACTCCGTATAACCATTGGCATTGGTTGACATGATAGGCGTTTGAGGAATATTCAGCTGCTGACCATCAACCTTGATGGTAACCTGAGGAACCATAGCGGGTATGGAACCTTTACCATTTTTCGCAAAGCCAATACCATGGAGATCGAAGAGACCTTCAGGACGCTGGGGCTGCTGAGGACGACGCCCCCACTGGCCACGCTGTGGCTGTTCGGGCTGCTGAACCTCGGGACCCTCTACCACCAGATAGATGGCGTGCTTGCCTGTCAGACCCTCCAAGGCAGGAACGGGTACTGAGTAGGTGAGTGCCTTACCCTTGGGGAACTTGTCAGAGACATTGACAACACCCACCTCTTCGCCCTTCCAAGGATCATCGAGCTTGACATGAATCTTGAAGGCGCCCTTGCCATTGGATGTCAGGTTCAGGTTCAGCTTAGCCTCATCACCCTTCTGGATACCAGCGAAAGCCTTCACGCCCTTGGTATCCTGAGCCAGACCGCCAAAACCGAAGTACTTGAAACCGATGATGCCACCGTTTTGGATACCTGCCAGATCCATGGAGTTGTTCCATACGTCGTGGTTGTCCTGCATCCAGTTGTTGCTGTTCGGACCATACATGAAGCAGGCCAAGCCAGCGCTATAGTATTTATAAGGTGGCAAACCAAAGATTTGGAAACCCTCGCTGGTTACCTCGGCACCAGTATAGGTGTTGCCGTCAGCGGCTGCAGCCACCCATTCGTTACCCTTCACATAGGGGTCGTAACCTGTAATGGTCACCTTACCACCCTTGGCAACAGGTTTCTTGTCCCATGTAATCTTTACAGGAGCAACCATTGCCTGACGGGCATTGCCGAAGCCACGGGGAGGACGGTGATAGAAGACATACCACTGACCATTGATTTCCTGCAGAGAGCCGTGGGTGTTATGAGCTGCATTGGTAGTAATCAGCTTAGAACCGTCTTCGTTCAGCACAACACCACGAGAGTCTACCAATACGCCACCAGCGCGCCAAGGGCCGAGAGGTGAGTCACCATAGGCATAGCGCAGAGCGCTGTTGGTATTGCCCAAACCATACTCCTTACCAGAGTAGCCAGAGAATACCATCACGTACTTGTTGCCTACCTGACGGATAGACGAAGCCTCGAAGAAGTTGAAGTCCAAGGGGTTCTGACCCTTGTAGAGCGCCTTGTACTCGCTGCCTGCCTTGTCGAGCAGACGACCGTCGGCACTGCTGGCAGGAATGAACGGATCGATAAGTTCGGTACCCTCACGCTTTGAGTACATCGTGTTCTGGTCGAGCTCGCAGGCTGTAGAGTGCTGGAAGCCATAGAAGACGTAGGCACGGTAGCCCTTGTCGAAGTCCTTATCCTTCTTGTTGGTAATGGTCTCAATGAACACTGAGGGGTCGAAGTCGATGAGTGAGCCAGGCAGACACTGTGTACCATCAGCGGTCAGGTTGATGGGAGTGAAAGGACCGTTGGGACGGTCGCCCTTACATACCATCGGCACACGGCGCCAGCCGCGGCTGTGGGGATAGAGCCAGTAGGTCTTCTTACCCGTAGCCTTGTCGACAGTCTCTACGAGGTCAGGAGCGAACATGGTATCCCACTGTCCCTGAACGAACCAGGTAAAGATAGGACCTTCGTCACGCCACTTGCTGAGGTCTTCAACAGGTGCCGACCACATACGGATATCGGGTCCGCAGTAGGCGGTATAGGTCACATCGTGCGAACCGATGATGTAGGCACGATACTTTCCCGGCTGGTCGGGATCTTCAAACACACGGGGCTCGCCATCAGGCAAGTGCTCCCACAAAGGGAGGTAAGGGTTCTGTGCATTAACCACCAAGGCGGCAGTCAGCGCAAAGAGTTGTAGGAATAGTCGTTTCATCTTTAACCTTTAATCTTTAAACTTACTTATTCCTCACCTCATTGAGGAACTTAACCATCTTCTGCAGGTTCTCTTCCGTATACATCTGAGGACCACCGTGGCTACCTTCTGCAGGGAATGTGCCCTCGGTCTTGACGCCAGCAGCCTTCAGCAGTTCGAAGAACATCTTGCCCTGACAGCCAGGAACGACATTGTCTTTCTCACCATGGAAGATGATGATGGGAGGATTCTTCTTGTTGACATAGTAGGTAGCACTCAGACTGCGATATTTGTCTGGTTCCTTGTCGAGCTTAGAAGCGAGCAGCACGTCCTCAGGAGAGTCAGCACCCATCTTCATACCCTCGCCACAGTCCATCGCTGTAAGGTCTACAGGACCAGACCAGTCACAGGCTGCATTAACAGTACTCTTCTCCTTGAGGAAATTACCTACAGTACCTTCAAGGTCGATATCTACAGTACCTACCTTGGTCTGCTTCACGCCACTGGTGGTGGCAGCAACAGAGGCCAGGTGACCACCAGAAGAGAAACCGCTGGTAGCAATGAATGAGGTATCGAACTTATACTGCTTGGCATTGCCGCGTACAAAACGGATAACGGCACGAATGTCGTGGATCTGTGCAGGCCACTTAGCATCCATGCTGCTGCGGTGGTTAGGACAAACCACTGCATAGCCGTTGTCGAGCAGGGTCTTCACGATAGTGCCGATGTCGGCCATACCCTTGCTGCTGTTGCTGAACCACGCGCTGCCATAGATATGGATGACGACGGGATAGTTCTTTGCTTCCTTCTTAGGCAGATAGATGTCGCAGGTATGATAAGCCTTGTCATCACCGGCATAGTTCACATCCTTCCACTCCTGGGAGGTCTCCAGTTTTGCCTGCTGCTGGAAGCCACCAAAGCCTCCAGCGGGCTGTGCCATGGCACCTACGGCAGCCAGACACATCACGAATGTTGATAATAATGTTTTCTTCATAGCTAGTTAGTATTTACTTAAACTGCCAATAGTCGAGGCGGACGTCACCCTGTGCCTTGTCGAAACAGAGGTAGAGGTCGTGAACGCCAGTAGCACCATTGACCTTTGTATTAAATGTCTTGTATTTCTCAGCAGAGCCAGTGCTCTTGATGGTAGCGGTACCAATGACATCGCCCTTCACATTGTCGAGGCGCAACGTAACGGTGCAGCCAGCCTTGGCAGCAGCGGCAGCGATGATGCTGAACTGCTTGGCACCCTTGCCAAAGTCAACACCACGCAGACGGATATACTCTCCGTCGTTGATGTCGAAGATGTACATGTTACGCTTGCCGGTAGACTCTGGCATATCCTTCACAACGCCTGTATTGGGAATACCCATCTTGGCAGACTTCAAGCCATAGCCCCAGTTCATGGTCTCAGCCTCCACACGACGGTAGGGGTTCAACCAGTGCAGCTGCTTCATAGGCTCCTGATCCATCCAGTAGGGAACCTCCTGGATAGTGCCATCGGCATTGTAGGTAATCTCCGTAGCAGAGACAGTACGACGCTCATGGTGCTCATAGGTATCAAGGTGCATCAGGTCGTAGTTCTGACCAAAGACATACGAATGTCCCTTGAAGTCGCAGATGCCGGGGTGGTTACCACGGTCACGCTGGGTGGGCTTCATGATGTAGTTCTTCCACTCCCAAGGGCCTGTGGGGCTGTCACTCATGGCATAGCCCAAAGCCTCTGGACAGCAGGTCGTGGCATAGCTGAGGTAGTATTTGCCATTACGCTTATAAAGCCACGGACCTTCCTGATAGTTCTTCACAGTCCATGTAGCCTTCTCGCTCCAAGGTGCGCGGAGGTTGGCCTTAGCACCCTTCTGCTTGACAGGACGCATGATACCATCCTTGGGATTCAGCACGAAGATGTCGCCCTGGGTAGAGATCATGTCTTTATTCAACTTAGTGTAGTAGACATGGGGGTTGCCCCAGCACATATAGGCCTGACCGTCGTCGTCCGTAAAGACGGTGGGGTCGATGTCGTCCCAATGCTCCTTCTGCCATACCAGCGGTTCACCGAGGGGATCCTTGAAGGGTCCGTAGGGAGAGTCAGCCACCAAGACACCAATACCATGACCATGCAGGGGAGCATAGAGGTAGTACTTACCATTACGCTCAACGGTCTGGATAGCCCAGGCACCATTCTCACGGCTGCGCCATGAGAACTCCTTCAGCGAAGCTACAGCACCATGTTCCGTCCAGTTGACCATATCAGTGGTTGACCACAGCAGCCAGTCGTACATATAGAAGCCGGCATTGTTGCGCTCGTTAGGATCGGGGATGTCCTCAGGAGAGGCGTCGTGTGACGTATATAATAATAAGGTGTCGCCAATCACAAGTGGTGAGGGGTCGGCGGTGTACTTGGTCTGGAACAGCGGCATATTGACCTGCTCCATGCCACGCATCTCCCACCAGTCGAAGTTGAAGAGCTTCGGACCCTTGCGACCCTTGAAGACCAGATAGAGGTCACGGGTATGCAGACGAGAAGGATAGCTGTCGAGAGCTGCCAGGTCGGTAGTGATGGTCTGCCACTTCTCCCAGCCACCAGTGCCAGGAACATCCACCGTGCCGAGGAGTTTTCCTCCGAGGCTATCCAAGCGGATCTCTATATGTCCACCACGCAGACCACTGGCCACACGAGCCGTGAAGGTACGCGGTGTCTTGTAGCAGAGGTGTACATTCTGTAACTTGATATAGTCACCGTTATGGATATCGGTGACGTAGACACCCACCTCATCATTTTGTTCTGTCTTCACACCCTTTGAGAAGGCCATGGTCTCAGCCTCTACTTTACGATAGGGGTCGAACTTGGCAATGGGCTTCACGCCCTCGTCGGTAGGCATGATGGTGGGGAAACTGCCGTCGGCATTGTACTTAAACTCCTCAACAGCCACACTACGACCAAAGCCGCCACCATTGGGCAGCTTGCCAGTGTGGTAGAAGAAATAGGAGTGACCCTTATAGTCGGCCACACCACAGTGGTTCGTAAACGACTTCGTATCAGACAGCGGCATAATCTCGCCAGCATACTTCCAAGGACCTGTGGGATGCGGTGCCGTGCTGTAGCTGATATGCTCAGGAACGCCACCAGCAGCATAGAGGAGCTGGTAGGTACCATTACGCTTGGTCAGCCACGGACCCTCGACATATGAGTCCTTATACTTCTTGCCTTTCTCGCGCTTGCTCATGATAGGACCGCCGAAGGCTTCCTCCGTCATGTCAAGTTTACCCAGCTCACCACTATAGGATATCATGTCGCGGTTGAGCTTCAGGTAGTAACACTGAGGATTACCCCACATCAGCCATGCCTGACCATCGTCGTCAATCATCACCGTCGGGTCAATATGATCCCATGAGCCGTTCTCGAAGAGCGGTTTTCCAAGGGCATCACGGAAGGGACCCGTAGGAGAGTCACTGACAGCTACACCGATAGCCATGCCATTAGACAGCTTGCTATGAGCACAGATATACCAATAGAACTTGCCGTCGCGCTCGATGGTCTGTGAGGCCCAGGCACGGTCGTCAGCCCACGAGAAACTCTCCAAGGCCAGCGGTGAACCATGATCCTGCCAGTTGACCATATCCTTGGTGGAGTAGACGCGCCACTCCTGCATCCAGAAGAAATCGGCATTGTCCTCGTCATGACCTGTATAGACATACATGGTACCGTTATGTACCATCGGTGCGGGGTCACTGGTAAACCATGTCTGCACAAAGGGGTTCTGTGCCAGACAGAGCGAAGAGGCAAGAGGTAAGAGGTAAGAGAAAAGAATTCGTTTCATCCTATTTTTATTTGATTTTCACTATTCGTTATTCACTAGGGCGAAGCCCGCTTTCACTATTCACTAGCGAAGCGCTTCAAGTTCCACTTAGAGTTGTCGCTGCTATAGTCATAGACGGCCAGCGTCGGCGTACTGTCGGCAGCCGAATAGAGGCAATAGCGCGTATTGACCCCCTCCATACCAGGGATCTGCTTAGGCATGATGCGGTAGGTTCCGTCTGTCAGCTGCTCAACGCGCCAAAGCTGCTCGTCGCCACCATTAAAGGCAACAGTAGCCAGCTCCTTGTCGGCAGTAGCTGTCAGGGCACGGTCGGTACCAGCAATGGTAATCTTGAAATAAGGATTGCTCAAGTAACCGCCAGCCTTCTCCACGGGCGTGATGTCCCACAGCTGATGAGGACGGAACATATAGTCGCTGCAACGGACTGCAACAGGTGTGTTGGCAGCAGGCCATGTGCCGATGACCTCCTCCAGCTTCTGGTTGGGTACAGGCTTCGGAGGCTGCTGCATCTGGTTGCGGTCGCCCCAGCGCTGACGCTCCTGCTGCATACGTACGAAGTCGACAGCCATCTCCAGCGAGTAGCCACGGCGCTCAGACAAGATGGCAAAGGTACCGCCACGGAGACGCTCGCCAGCAACAGGCCAGCCGTTCTTCCACACGATAGGACGTACGGCAAGGACGCTACGGCCACCCATATCGAAGTCTGCCTCCCAGTGGAACGACATCACCTCTACACCTTCATCGATGATATAACGGCCAAAGTGTCCAGCACCCGTGCAACGGTCACCGGCAGCAACGACCATACGGCCACCGCCATGGAACATGTCACGGCCGACATTGTCTACATAGGGACCTTCTACTGAACGAGAACGGCCCACCACGATATTATAGGTAGAGTTGACGCCATCACAGCAGGTGCCATGAGTACCCAACAGGTAGTACCAGCCGTCCTTGTACATCAAGGCGCTGGCCTCACAGTCGATAGCGACATCTTTTTCTACGTTGCCCTTGACGCGCTCACCAGTCTTGGGGTCGAGCTCAATGAGGCGGATATTACCGAAGTAGGTACCATAGGTAGCCCACAGACGACCAGTGGTAGGATCCAACAACAGACAGGGGTCGATGGCGTCGCAGTCCTCCATACCGTCGGACGAAGCCACCTCTATAGCTGTTGACCACTTGAAGTCGGGCGACTTCGGGTCGAGGGTCTTGTTCCACATGGTGAGGATGCGACCGTTATGACCACCGAAGAGGCCACCACCGGTAGCACCATAGATGCAGAGATAGCGGTCACCAATCTTCAGCATGTCGGGGGCAGCACCGCCACCCGGGCGCTCAGCACCACTATGCCATGACCAGCCGTCATCGGAGATGATACCTCCCCCACCCGTTCCAAAGGTGTACCACTTACCGTCACACTCTGCGAGTGTCGAGGGGTCGTGGATATAAGGAGCACCAATTTGCGCCCTTACAGGGCTAGTGAATAGTGAAGAGAGAATAGTGAATAGTATAGCTACTATTTTCACTGATAAAATATCCTTGATTATATTATTTCTTTTCATTGTTATAATGTCTGTTTTAAACTTTTCACTATTCACTTTACACTATTCACTAGGGTGTAGCCCGTTACAGGTTTCCCTTTCTCGTCAATGAAACGGGCGCACAGATCGCTCAAGCCAGGACCGTTGACCAGTGCAAAGCGCAGGATGTTACGACCCTTCTTCAACGACAGTCGCTGTGATACACAGTCGTCTTCCACCATACGGCGGTCACCGTCCAGTGTCAGCACGCGATCACCGTTGAGCCACCACATAGAGGCGCCATTAGAACCGATGGCCAGACGGACACCGTCCATATCCTCAGGACAGTCGATGACAGTAACACCCCAGAAAAGGGAGTTGTAGGGCTGACAGCCATAAGACTCGGCGAAGCGGAATACCTTGACATTATAGGTATTGCTCTCCAGCGCATGCCAGCGCAGGGTCTGCTTAACCTCCTTAGTCTGGGCAGGACCCATCTGCATTCTTGTATCTCTCGGTCCACCAGCCAGTGCGATACCTGTAGCGGTGACCTTCTCACCGTCGCGAGGCAGCTTCTTATCATCAAACTGTCCCTTGAAATACTGCTTGCTGAGGTTCTCATTGAGATAGCTCTCTGTCAGGATGGTGTTAGAACGTACGTTATAGTCGATGGGCTCCAGCAACATCCAGCGACGGATAAAGCCGTTGGCATCGGGCTGTGCTGCTGCGGCATTGGCAGCAACAGGCTGGAAGTAGCTGTTACGGTTCTTGAACTGTACCCAGTTGATGCTGACTTCTGCATCACCCTCACAAGTGACACACAGGTCGGTAACACCCTTCGGCACATACTCCAGATTAACGGTCTGTGTGAGCCACTGGTTACTCTGGTCACGACGGAACTGTCCCATCTGGGTGACGACATTCATCGTCACACGGGCAATAACCTTACCCTTGGCATTCTTCTCACGGATGCAGAACTCGGTATTACCACCAGCCTTGGCATTGACGATAAGGTACGCATCGGTGATAGGACTGAAGTCTACATCAGCATAGCGCATCCAGCTGCCTTTCTTAGGCAGGGTTGCCTGATAACTGCGGAAGGTATTGACGGTATCGATGAGCGCTGTCGTCACATCACTGCTAGCAGTGCTGTAGCGGTCTATCTCAATCTTCTCGGTAGCCTTGTTGATACCCACACCACGCATGGTCTTCTTAACCTCCTTGATGGTACCATCGGCATTGAAGTACAGCTTGTCAACCTGTACGCAACGGCGCTTGTCATCGCGGGGAGAGAAGGCGTTCTGGTGATAGAACAGATACCACTGACCCTTGTAGTTGACGATGCTGTGGTGGTTGGTCCAACAGCCATTCTCGTGCTCGGGCATGATGAGTCCCTTATACTCGTAAGGTCCCATGGGGTTCTTACTCATGGCATAACCAAGCACCTCCGTATTCTCACGGACATAAGGATAGGTCAGGTAATACCAACCGTTAGCCTCAAAGACAAAGGGACCCTCGGCCTGACGATTGGGCAGGTCTTTCAGACAGTTAACACCCAACATCTCAAACTCACGGTTGCCCCACTTGACTTTCTCCTTGGGGGTATCGTCAGCCAGTTCCTTCATATTGGGCTTGAGCTTGGCGCAACGGCCTGCACCCCAGAAGATGTAGGCATTACCGTCAGAAGCCAGGAGCACACAGGGGTCGATACCACTGATACCCTTGATAGGCTCCGGTTCACAGATGAACGGACCTTCAGGACGGTCGGCAACAGCCACACCAATGCCAAAGCCCATGCCATTCTTAGGAGCTGAGGGGAAATAAAAATAGTACTTGCCGTTACGTTCCACACAGTCGGGAGCCCACATGGAATAGGAGTCAGGACGTACCCAGGGTACTTTGTTCTGGGTGACAATGACTCCGTGATCTGTCCAGTCGGTGAGGTTCTCTGAAGAGAAGACATGATAGTCCTCCATGCAGAACCAATCCTGTCGCTGTCCAGCAGGCGGCACGATGTCATGCGACGGGTACAGGTACACCTTATTATTAAATACGCGTGCCGTAGGGTCGGCAGTGAACTGGTCGCGAATAATAGGGTTCTGTGCTTGGGCAGCAGAGGCCGCCAAGCACAGAACAACAGTTGATAAAATAGTTAGCTTCATTCTCTAGTGTCAATGTTCAACGTTACTTAAACAGCTTCTGAGCCATCAGATACAAGCAACGGCGCCATGTCAAGAACTCATGGGCAGTACCTTCAGAGATCAGACCTTCGGCATTGAAACCGGCAGCCTTCAGAGACTCTACACTCTTGTTGATACCGGCAGGATTCTCCTTAGAGCCACAGCCTTCGAAGATATACTTCACGCACTTAGGATCCTTAATTTCCTCAGGAGCATACTGGCCACCGCTCAGCAGTCCCCAGTATCCGAACACCTCAGGACGACGCAGGGTGATGAGCTTTGTCGTCATGCCACCCATAGAGAGACCTGCCATTGCACGGTTCCACTTGTCGGCCTTGGTCAGGAAGTTAGCGTCAACATAAGGAATCAACTCGTCGATGAGCACCTTTTCAAACTCCTCGGCAGTAAACTTACCGATGGTACCGAACTTAAAGTCGTTAGTCAGACCATAAGCCATCACAATGATGAAAGGCTTAATCTTACCTTCAGCAATCAGGTTGTCCATAATCAGACCGGCCTTACCCTGTACAGGCCAGCTGGTTTCGTTCTCACCCCAGCCATGCTGCAGGTACAGTACGGGATAGCGCTCCTGTGTGAGCTTACCATTCTTACCCTTTACCAGCTTACCATAGCCATTGGGGATATAGACAGTAGCCTCCTGCATCTTACCCAGGCTCTTTGAATAGAACAGAATCTTCTGCATATTGCCATGAGGAATATCAGTGCGCTCAGCATAGAAGGCCTGGTCGGGAGCAGGAATCTCGATACCACTCTCCCAACGGCAGCTGCCGAAGTAGTTATGTGTTCCGGGGTCGTTGAAGACACCGCCGTCAATAGTCAGATGATAGTAGTGGAAACCAGGATCCATCGGACCTTCAGTGGTTCCTACCCATACACCGTCCTTATCTTTGCGCAGTACCGTACCGCCACGGCCACCCAGACCGAGGCTGACAATGACCGACTTGGCATCGGGAGCCTCCACACGGAAGCGGGCATAGCCCTGGCTGTTCACCTTAGGCCACTCCTGACCGGGCTGGTTGCAGGGATTGGGTACGAAGTCCTCCTTGGGCTGAGCATTGTCAAGCTTAGCGTCGAAGTTCTTGATAGCATAGTAAGCCTGCTTGGGCTTGTAGTTCTCGTCGAAAGGCAGCGGATGGTTGTTAACACCCAGCCAAGAATCACGGTCACCGAGGTTCCAGAAGGTCACACAATCGATGACATCCTTGTGTTTACGAAAAATTTTGAAGATACGGTTGTACTGATCGGTCAGCAGGGTGTTCATATAACCTGCCACGGGTTTGTTCTCACCACGAGAGAAGCGTAGCTGACCACCCATCTCCGTGTTCATACGAATATCGAGCTCAGTCACATGGATGTGCTTCACGATGGTTTTATACTTCGTGATGGCAGCGTCAATATCCTCCTCTGTAGGACCATAGACATTGTAGTGTCCCTGCATACCGATACCATCAATGGGTACACCGGCATCCTTCATCTTCTTCACCATATCAAAGATGCGGTCGCGCTTGCCAGGGTCGCACTCGTTGTAGTCGTTATAGAACAACAGGGCGTTGGGATCAGCCTCACGGGCAAATTCGAAAGCCTTAGCGATGAACTCGTCACCACAGAGCTGGTAGTGGCGACTGTCGCGATAGGGGCTGCCTGGTGTGAACTTACCATTGGCGAAGTTAGGACGAACATTATCGGCCATAGCCTCGTTCACCACATCCCAGCAATAAACGACGTCCTTATAACGGTTCACAACAGCATGGATGTGCTCGCGCAGACGCTCATAGAATACTTCCTTCTTCACGGGTTTGCCCTTCTTGTCAGTGAACATCCAGTCAGCAAACTGTGAGTGCCAGCAGAGACAGTGACCACGCAGTTTGATACCGTTCTGACGACAGAAGTTGGCAATCTTATCGGCCTTCTCCCAGTTCCACACACCCTCCTTAGGATGCAGTTCGCCGGGTTTCATGTCATTCTCAGCAGTGATACTGTTAAACTCGGCCTTTACCAGATTCACCTGGTCATCATTGCTTACATTACGCTGATTGAGCGCAACGCCAATCATAAAGTAATTCTTGTAAGCATCCTTCAGTTTTACGGTTGGATTAGGATCGGCAGGTGCACCCCACTGAGCCCACAAACCCAAACAATTCATGGCCAACACAATGGCCAAAGCAGTCTTAAAAGTCTGTTTCATTTGTGTGATGTTTAGTTGAGTTAATAGTTCATAATAATTTAATTACGCTTGCAAAGATACAAAAGATTTGTAACATCAGCGTTGGCTGATGTTACAAACTCTTTGGCTGGTGTATCATGAACGGAGAATCCGTTTCCCAATGTTACAAACGAACGGTCTGCTGTATGCCGTCGTAACGGACGGTCTGTTGTTTTCCATCGGGCAGAACTATGGTAAACTGACGGTTCTGGAGCATGCCCGGATAGCTACCTTGACGGTCGCCAATGGTCAATGTATGCGTCTTTTCATTCCAACTGAACTGGATGACACTATACGCACCCTTCTCATAGTTATAGTTGTCACCTTCGTCCTCATAGAGTACGAACTGACCGTCAGCACCCGGATAGATGCGCAGTTCCAGGTTGTCCCATTTCTTCTCACCGACCCACTGCATCTCAGGACCCAATGGCAGGATACTACCGGCACGGACAAACATCGGCACACGATCGAACGAAGTCTCTAAGGTTATCGTCTGACCACCCTTATATTGTTTGTTTGTCCAGAAATCATACCATGTAGCACCCTTCGGCAGGTACTTCACAGCAGTCTTTGTAGCACTCCAGTCAATCATATCTCTAACCTCTGACTTCTCACCTCTCACCTCTTTTCTGTCCCAGCCCGTCATGGCATCGGTACGGATAATCTTCTCCTCCGTATATTGTGGATTAACGATAGGTGCAGCGAGAATACTGCGACCGAAGAGGAACTCATCGGTCACGTCCCATACCTTCTTGTCTGCTGCGAAGTCGCTGAACAATGGACGTATATAGCTGTCATTATTACTTGTCACTTGCCATGCAGTACTATATAAATAAGGTAAGAGGCGGTAGCGTAGACGAATCTGCTTCTCGATGGCATCATAGACAGGCTCGCCTTTCTTGCCAAACTGCCAGATCTCACGAGGTGCATCGGCACCATGACTACGGAAGACGGGACAGAACAGGCCATACTGCATCCAACGAACATAGAGTTCCTGGAACTGTGGATTCTGGGGGGCAGAACCTTTACCCTTGGTGTTATACGAACCACAGAAGAAACCACCGATATCCGTATTGAAGTTAGGATTACCTGTCAACGAGAAGCTCAGTCCAGCAGGAACCTGTTTGCGCAACATATCCCACGAGGAATTCACGTCACCACTCCACATATTCGAACCATAATGTTGCTGTCCGGCATAGCTGGAACGAGTCATGATGAAGATACGCTTGCCACGGTCATCCTTACGTTGTGATTGGTAGATGCCACGCACCGTCTCTAACGGGAAGGCATTACGCTGTGAGCGCCAGGTACCGCCATATACTTTGTGCGCATAGTCACTCTCTCTTGGATTGAAGAAGTCGGGATCGGTAGAGTCCATCCACCACGCATCAGTGCCATAGTCATAGAGGCGCTTCAAGTGGTTCCAATAGATGGCGCGAGCCACAGGACTGAAGGCATCATACACCTTCACGCCCGACGGATAGTCCCTGCGTGGCGGCCAGATATGCGACAGACCGCTCTGTGGCCATGTTTCAAAGGGCAACAGCAGATTCTTCTCTGCCAGTTCACGGTACTGCTGGGTCTGCGGACCGAAGCTCGCCCAGATAGAAATCATGAAGTGGGCATGCTTACGGTGTACGTTCTTGATCATCTGCGGACCATTGACGAAATCTTCTGACAGGAAGTCCATGGCATTCCACAAGTAGTTAGAACCCC
>Ga0310695_10000773_pt1 | contig 79036 bp, 66 predicted proteins | sample RumenRJG_04DNA_FD_203882 | JGI IMG/M metagenome (GOLD analysis project Ga0310695, IMG submission 203882) | Bovine rumen microbial communities from Lethbridge, Alberta, Canada - RJG_04 (v2) (version 2) | ecosystem: Host-associated > Mammals > Digestive system > Stomach > Rumen | place: Canada... | reverse complement strand
CAGCTATCCAATCCAAAAGGTTATCAGACAAGACACGATGCTCCTGCATCATCCTGAGCAACTGCTCACCTATCGCAACGACTCACTGATGCTGGTTCTTGAAGGTATCTGTATTGAAGACACCGTCATTACTGATGTGAGGTACTATGGTCTCCAACTGTTCAAGAAAAAGGGTAGATAGAGTCTTGAATCAAAACGGAGATTGTTATTGTCATATGGATGTCAGCAGAAAACTTATTGTTCCTATTTGGTGGTTGATTCAGTTGTGTGTCTTATTGGCGCTTGGAGTTCGACATTTAGGACATTTGTTTGTTGTTGCTTTATTAATCATGTCGTTAGTAGGCTATATGTTTGGTGGGCGTAAAGTTGCAATCGCGTCCTCCTTTGGTCTGGCTTCCTATTCCGCTCTGACAATGATTGGTGCAATAGTATTGTGTTATTTGACGTTCTTCTTAACATCAAACTATATGGAGTGGTTTCTTCCAATAGTTGCAATGGCCGTTGCCATCATAAATATAATTATCTCATTCAAGATAATCAAAGAACTTCGTGTAAAATAACATAATAATACAGATGGCGAAAAAGATTAAATATCTATTCTGTGCAATCGTGGTCATGTTAGTTAGTCATGCCTATATAAATCGCAGTGAAAATATAATACGATACAAATGGAAACATACAAACGATGTTGGTTCTATCAGTGGTGATTTCATTTGTTTTGGTAATAATTCTAGTTATTCCTATCACTGGCCTGTAATTAAGAAGGATGGAGGTGGTTGTGGGGTTGTGTTGATTCGGATTAACAGAAGAATGATTCTATTCTCACTCACAGACTATAATATAGGATTTTATATGGATATATAGAAATCATGTGCGTAATTATTTCCCCGCATTAATATTTAGAGGGATGAGAAATAGTGCGTAGCCAAATCATTCTATCGTGTTAAGGTAGATTGATTCCAGTTGAAAAGTTAAAATTCTACTTGGTACACAAGTTTGTGGACCACAAATTTGTGTACTTCAAAAATAATGCGTAAATTTGCATTAATGTAGTCGTTATTGACAACTTTCTTAGTTTAATATTTGGAATTATCGCATAAACTTCGTATCTTTGCCGACTATATTTGGAAATCATGAACAAGACAAAACTTATACTGATTCTAATTATTGTTGTGACGACTATCGTCACATGCATAAACCCCATCTATCCGCATGAGCAATACTTGCAACATGCAGGAACAGTACTTCTGCTGATACCGCTTCTTATAGATGCAAGGAAGAACTGTATGCCGATGTCTGCATTTGTAGGAATTGTACTGTTTACCCTGCTTCATGTGATTGGTGCACGATACATATATTCTTACGTTCCCTATAAAGAATGGTGTACAGCCATTGGTATTGTAGACGCTGATTTTTTCCAAGACCCACGCAACCATTTTGACCGACTTGTACATTTGTCTTTTGGCATCACGCTGTTTCCGTTTTTCCTCTATTTATGCAGGAACCTTTTCCACCAAAGACCATTGACGGCTGTTCTCATGGCTTGGCTAATGATACAGACTGGAAGTATGATATATGAACTGTTCGAGTGGACGCTTACCATTGTTATGACTTCCGAGGAAGCCGACTACTATAATGGTCAGCAGGGCGATATTTGGGATGCCCAAAAGGATATGGCTTTGGCTATGTTAGGCTCAACGATCATGCTAGTCTATTATCTCGTCAAATTCAAATTGCAGACTAAACATTTAACAAACGGTTTTTGAAGAAAACAATATGGCGAGCAAGAGTAATATATTTTACCTTACCGATGCTGGTGAAAATGGAATGACAGGCAGAGATGAAATAGGTCTCATACAGGATTATTGTGAATACCTTGAAAACAAATTCAACGATAATCTAGATAAGCCCAATGCGTTGTTCCTTTTTCGTGAAACATACGATGGAATTTCTCATGTTGTCTGGAGAGTTTATGATGCAGACAAAGTAGACGACATACTTCAAAAGGTAATAGCGGAGAAAGACCACCCTTGTGAATTTGATTACGAAATGGAGTATGATGAAGAGTGGAAACTAGTAGAATGGTATCTGCAAGATTTCCCTAAAAAGAATAAATGACATCACTTAGAAACAAGTCAGATAACAATTAGTCGTTATGAGTTTAGAATTGTCATTTTCAGGCCGGATAAAGAGCCGTAAAAGAATTATCAAACAGATAACAGAGACAGCAGAGCGCTATTCCTATGGTGTGTATGCCGATCATGATAATAGCATTATTGTAACTCTGTGTCCTACAGGTGATATCACCTTTGAAATTACAGATGGTGGATTCCTGCAAAAGGGAAAAGTTGAGGGGTATTTTCAAAGCACCCCTGCTGGACCTGGTTTTCACAAGGCAGCAGTCGAGTTTTTAGACTCACTTAAGATAGAGAATCTGGTATATGAAGATGATACTGAGTATGTCGTAAATCGTGACTTTGCGAAACTCTGCGTTAATCACTTTCAGCGATGGCTTGAAACTATTGTTGAGCATGTTCAGCAAATCGAAGCAGATGGTCCTATATTTGTATGCTGGTCGACAGAGCAGTACAAACCAGATATACAAGGAGCAAAGATTGTAACTCCTGTAGGTGTATGGAACATCAATAAACTATATCAGTTTATACAAGACAAAGGCGTTGAAGCCTTTGCCGACCGCTTCTTCATTTGGCCCCACGAGGAGCAAGATGCACTATTCTATAGGAATTGCGCATTGAAAACGCTATGGGAGGATTGCTATTATGCGCCCTCCGACAGGAGCGAAAAAGACGCAGCTAACAACAAATACATTATTGAGAATATTGAGCGAGCATACTCGCTTGATCCTCTGTTGCCACTTCCTTATGATAGCTATTGTGAGATATGTCGTTTGGATTGTAAGAAGCCGACACTACCAGAGACAACTGTAAGAATGTTAGATGAGTACAAGCCTGGATACCGTAAGGGATTGGTCAAAGAGACTATCAATAAGCTAACAATAACAATTCCAGGTACATATCAGCGAAATTTCGAATTCAATGACGATGAATGGCCAATTACAATATGGAATGACAGCAGTTCTAATAGTCCTGTTTGGCGCCTTACTATATTTGAGTTAGATAAGGAAGTGGAGATGCCTAAATCGGATGACAAGGAGCATCTCTACAATGAAGAGTTCAATATCGAAAATGGGAAGGCATTATTAACTGTAGACCAGTTCCAGGAAGACGGCAAAGAATACTTCATGGCGGTATGTAATATCGCATCAGGTATGTCTTATTACTTGATAACCGTTTCGTATACTAAACAAGAAGAGTTCAACCAAATTCGTAATCTATTATTAAGAATAACTTGTTAAATGGGACATAAACTGATCTGTTTTAAATGCAGGAAATCGTTCAGTATCGGAACGGATTATTCCGTAGAGCATAGTAATGTATGCCCAAATTGTGGTAATGCGATGGCTATGGTAGATCAAAAGTTTAAACCTCCTAAGAAATCTGATGAAAAACAATGGGAGGTCGTTCGTTATCTTGTAGACCATGGTTTTAAATATCAACATGTAGAGATGGAGGGTGGTCAATTTATATCATATCCCGATACAATTAAAGAAGCTGTTGAATTTGTTCGTAAATACTCAAAACACCCCAAATGATTATTTTTTTCTAGTGCTCACCGGAACCGTCAATAATAAGTTATTTAGATTCTCTGCTTGTTGTTGATGATGTTCTCTATGGGCTCTGCAAAAATAAATACTTTTTATTGACTCTCTCCAGCAAGGAAGTAACATATAGTACAATCCCATTGTCACAGTATTCTACGAACACACTTCTAAGTCCTATGGAATATTATAGAGAAAAAACCATGTATATTGACATTATTGGTCTTGTAGTATTGTGCGGTTGTATAATCATCACAATAAGAAAAGGATTGTTTCAAAATCTTAGGAGTAATCGGCTTGGTTGGTTAGCTCCTCGAAGAATCGTCACATTGATTCTTCTTCTGATTTTGTGCATTGAAATTCAAGGTCAATCCCCTGCACAGGCAGACTTATTGAGAAAAGCTTATAGCAAACATTCAAAATCGTTGTTGTACAGCTTCTTTGATAATTGGTCTGATGAGATTTCATCCAATGAAAATGAATCTCCTAATAAATGGGTAGCCGAAGCACATAAGGTGTTTGCTGCTTTCTACCAACCTCTTGAACTGGAAAAAATAGGATGTAGAAGTGATGATAAGGACTTGTATAAAGATAGTCGTTATTTCATTATTCAAGATACACTGCAGAACATTTACATGGCCGATAGCATCCCGTTTGCATCAGATGAACTTGAATCCTATTACATTAGTCGTATAGAGCAGAAATACCCTAATGACAGTATTCGAAAGGGGTACATAAAAATGGTAGAAAGAGAAAAACATAACAGAGAATTGGCTCCTGTTTTTGACATAGACTATTCTGCTTTTTCTTCCATAGGGATTCCAACCACTGAAGTAGTTTCAAATATATCATTTCGTCCCCCAGTTCAATTCACCGATCGGAAGATTGTTTATCTGACATCTAAATACAAACGGCTTCTTGATAACTTTTTGGGCAACGAACATATTGATTTGGGAACAGAAAATATCATGCAAGTTGCGCGTTCAAAAGGTAGCAGTCGTAAAAGAATGGAATTCATCAATAATGCCTGTAAGATATTCTATGGACATTGGGGCGGATATTGGCAATATGAAACTTATCCTGTAGCAACGTCCATTGTATTTGATTCTAAAATGCAACGTGCAGTAGTTTACTACCGTTTGGTTTATGAAGGTGGCGTGGTTATGCTGGAAAAGCTGAATGGTAGATGGACAATTTTATCTGGTAGACTTACGTGGATAGAGTAATAGATTCTAAATTTGTCCAACTGCATTTGGTGATATAGTCAGATAACGGTGGCCTGCCTCAATACTTTCGGAGTAATTGAAAATACTTTTGGAGTATTTGAAATTTCATCCGGAGTATTTTTCTTTTTTGCGGACGAAGCTGAAGCGGGCTATTGGGTGTCGGTAGAGAGGCGGCGCACGAGGAAGAACTGACGGCAACGCAGGAAGAACAGGAGAACGCCCGTCAGATTGACTATCGCCACTGTCCAAAAGGCAGTGGCGTAGCCGTATAGTTCGGCCAGTATACCACCGAGGAGAATGCCCAAGCCCATGCCGACGTCCCACGAGATGAGGATGGTGGAGTTGGCAGTGCCGCGCTCGTTGTGGTGTGCCATCGAAATCATCATATTCTGGAAAGCCGGCCACATGTGACCGTTGCCCAAGCCGATGAGCAGAGCGGAACCGTAGTAGCCAACGAGATGTAAGATGTTAGATGGAAGATGGAAGATGTGAGTTGAGAGTGTGGGCATTAATATAAATAAGGTGTAGCCGACGAGTGAGATGACCATTCCTTCGGCGGCGTTGTGGGTAAGAAGGCCCTTGCGCAAGGCTCGACCGCCCTGCAGACGCGAGAGAATAAGTCCGACAGAGCAGAGCATAAACCAAGTGCCGGTGCCTCCGGTGATGCCCATGACCTGTTTGCCGTAGATGGCGAGATAGTTGCTGAGCACGCCGAAGCAGAAACCGAAGAATACCATGTTGATGCCCAGCAGCCAGCCGCGCTGGAGGAAGAAACGGTCCAAAGAAAGCGCGCGCTTTGCTTGCACGGGAGCTTTTTGTGGCAACTTCACCGTTGCGTCAATGATGAGTCCGAAGGTGGCGACGATGAGTGCAAGCCAGAAGAGCAACTGGAAATTATGCGTCTCGGCATAGATGAATACGGCGAACGACGGTGCGATGGCCATCGCGAGATTGTTGCTGAGTCCGTAGTAGCCGATGCCTTCGTTGCGACGGGAAGAGGGGAGTACGTCGATGGCAACGGTGGAGTTGGCGACGGTGAGTGCGCCGAAAGGGCCTCCGTGGAGGGTTCTGACGATGGTAAACAGCAGTAGGGTTGATGCCGCGAGATAGCCAGCAAAGAAGATGGCGAAGGCCGTGAAACACACCATGAGCACGGTCTTTCGCGGAAAGGAGTCGACGAAGAATCCGCTGAATGGGCGGAAGAGCAGTGCGGTGATGGTATATCCGGAAAGCACCAGTCCGATGACGTCCTTGGTGGCTCCGAAAGTCTCATGAAGATAGAGCGGCAACAGTGGCGTCAACAAATAAAAGGCGGTGAATAGCGAGAAGTTCGCTATCATCACCTTTATATAGTTGCTATTCCACAGGCGTTCCATGGGGCTCGGTAAACTAGAAGCTCTAGATATTCTAGACAATCTAGATGTTCTAGTATTGTCTCAGGGCACTGAGCAGTTCGTTGTTCTCGCTGCGATTGCCGATGGTGACGCGCAGACAGTTGTTGCAGAGCTGGATGCGGGTACGGTTGCGGACGATGATGCCTTTGTCAACCAGGTAGTCATAGATGGCCTGAGCGTCGGTCATCTTTGCCAGGAAGAAGTTGGCGTCTGTCTTGTACACCTGTTCGCAGATGGGCAAATCCTGGAATGCGGCCATCAGCCGGCCACGCTCGGCAAGCAGGATTTTGACGTATTTATCGATTTCGAAGGGGTCTTTCAACATCACCATCGCCTGTTGCTGGGTGAGCTGGTTGACGTTGTAGGGATATTTCACCTTATTATATATATTAATGATGTCCTTCGAGGCGAAAGCCATGCCCAGACGGATGGCTGCCGATCCCCACGCCTTCGACATGGTCTGAAGGATGATGAGATTGGGGTGGGTGGCAAGTTCCTGCCGCAAGGACAGTTGCTGAGCGAAGTCGATGTAAGCTTCGTCGACAATGACGATACCCTCGAAGCCCTCGACGACCTTCAGGATTTCGTCGCGATTGAGCGAGTTGCCTGTTGGATTGTTGGGCGAGCAAATCCAAATGATCTTGGTGTGGTCGTCGCAGGCTGCCAGAAGCTGGTCGGCATGCATCTCGTAGTTGTCGTCAAGCAACACCTGACGAAACTCGATGTCGTTGATGTCGGCACAAACCTGATACATGCCGTAAGTAGGAGCGATAGACACCACGTTGTCGCGACCGGGATTGCAGAATACGCGATAGGCGAGGTCAATGGCCTCGTCGCTGCCGTTGCCCAAGAATATGTTTTCCTCGGGCACGCCCTTGACCTTCTTCAGGGCACTTTTCAGTTCGCGCTGCAGAGGGTCTGGATAGCGGTTGTAAGGCTCGTTATAGGGATTCTCGTTGGCATCGAGAAAGACGTGAGCCTCCTTGCCGGAATACTCGTCGCGAGCGGAAGAGTAGGGTGCGAGACTCCAGATGTTCTTTCTGACCAGTTGTTCTAAGGGCTTCATAATTGTCTATTCCTATTTTTTTTCGGCGGCTGAACCGTCGAACACATTATTTGATTGAATTGATGCGTACGGTCATGGCGTTCTTGTGGGCGTCGAGCTGTTCGGCTTCGGCCATCAGTTCTACGGCACGACCAATATGACGGATACCATCTTCCGTGAGATGTTGGAAGGTAATCTTACGGCAGTAGGAGTCGAGGTTGACACCGTTGTAGGCAGTGGCATAGCCGTGCGTGGGCAGAGTATGATTAGTACCGCTGGCATAGTCGCCGGCACTCTCGCAAGCGTAGGGACCGAGGAATACACTGCCGGCATTGACGACTCGCTCGGCGAGTTGTTCGTAGTCCTTCACTTGCAGGATGAGGTGTTCGGGGGCGTAGAGGTTGGAGAGACTGATCATCTCGTCGACGGAATCGACGAGCACAAGACGGCTGTTATCGAGGGCCTTAACGGCAATTTCCTTACGGGGTAGTAATGCCAGTTGACGGTCAACTTCTGCCTGTACCTCGCTGAGTTTTGCTTCCGATGTCGTGATAAGCAGTACCTGTGAGTCGATGCCGTGTTCGGCCTGCGAAAGAAGGTCGGCAGCAACGAATTCTGCATTGGCGGTTTCGTCGGCCAATACGCAGACCTCACTGGGACCGGCAGGCATATCGATTGCGACCTCGTCGAGTGAGACGTGTTGTTTAGCGGCCATCACGTATTGGTTGCCGGGACCGAAAATCTTGAAGACCTTGGGCACGCTTTCAGTTCCGTAAGCCATCGCTCCAATGGCCTGAACACCGCCAATCTTGAATATCTTGCTGACTCCGGCAATGCGTGCAGCGACGAGGATGGCGGGATTCACCTTGCCCTCCTTGTTTGGAGGCGTGCAGAGCACAATTTCCTTGCATCCGGCAATCTTGGCAGGCGTTGCGAGCATGAGGACGGTAGAGAAGAGTGGGGCAGTGCCACCCGGGATGTAGAGACCAACGCGTTCGATAGCGACACTCTTCTGCCAACAGGTGACGCCTTCCTGCGTCTTTACCTTCTGACCAACAAAGCGCTGAGAGATGTGGAACACCTTGATATTATGGTGTGCAAGGATGATGGCATCACGGAGTTCGTTGCTGACGAGCTTTTCAGCCTCATCCATTTCCTGTTCGGTGACAGCGAGGTTGCCTAGTTCCGCCTTGTCAAACTTCAGTTCATACTCGCGGACTGCTTCGTCTCCGCGCTGACGGATGTCAGCGAGCACGGTGGCAACGGTCTCGTTGAGTTTTGTCAAGTCCAAGCGTGGACGAGACGTAATCTCGGCCCACTGTTCCTGTTTCGGATATTTATAGATCTTCATAATATTTCTTTTTCGACGGGAGAACCGTCGAACATACTAAAGTATCATTTTTTCAATCGGGGTAACGAGGATACCTTGTGCACCCATTTCCTTCAGCTTGCCGATAATCTCCCAGAAACGTTTCTGGTCAAGTACAGTATGAACGGAGCACCATTCCTCGTCGGCCAAGGGAATAATCGTAGGACTCTTCAAGCCAGGCAGCACGTTGATAATCTCCTGCAAACGAGCCTTGGGGGCATTCATGCGAACGTATTTCTTATCCTCTGCATCCTTTACAGCCTTGAAGCGGAACAGCATTTCTTCTAATGTGGCACGCTTGTCCTGGCTCATGTTCTTGTTGCCGATGAGCAGAGCTTCGCTTTGCATCACCACTTCCACTTCGCGCAGATTGTTGCTGACGAGTGTAGAACCAGAGCTGACGATATCAAAGATTCCGTCGGCAAGTCCTATGCCCGGGCTGATCTCCACGCTTCCTGTAATGACGTGAATCTCGCAGTCGACACCTTGTTCCTTCATGTAGTTGCGCAGGATGTTAGGATAAGACGTGGCAATCTTTTTGCCATTGAACCAGTTGACGCCACGATATTCTATCTCCTTGGGAATGGCCAGTGACAGACGGCACTGTGAGAAGCCCAGACGCGAGATGACGTCGGCATCTTCGCCGCGTTCGATGAACTCGTTTTCTCCGACGACGCCAATATCTGCAACACCGCTGGCAACACTCTGTGGAATATCATCATCACGAAGATAAAGTACTTCCAGCGGGAAATTACTTGACTGTACCAGGAGTGTACGTTTCGAGGCACTGATCTTGATGTCTGCTTCAGCAAGCAGATTCATGGTATCGTCGAACAGACGACCTTTTGATTGTACGGCAATTCTTAACATATTCTTATTTACCTTTATTTGATTCTTATTCTTCTTGAGCATCGGCTGTCCGCAGCAAAATGCTGGTGGCACCGAGGGTAAACAACGTTCCGTCCTCAATGACACGTCGTTCACGCGGAGTCAGTTCGACATTATCGACGAACGTTCCCGTATTGCTATTGTTATCGGCCAGCGTGTAACGCAAATTACCACGTTTATCGCGACTGACGGTGATGGTGCAGTGATTGAGGTCGACGCTGGGATCGACAGTCTCGAAAGGTGTGTTGATGGGATTCCCTTTCTGGTAGCGGCCAATGACGTTATCTCCCATATGTAATGGAATGACCTGTTTGTAATGGAACACGTTTTCAATGACCACAATACTTCCGCAAGGCGCCTCTTCTGCAGGGCGCTCTCCAGAGTCGGCCGACATCTCGGCATTCTCCTGTTTCTGGGTATTGCGCAACTTCGATACACCGATGCGGATACCGAATTCTTTTCCGCATTGGTCGCATTTAAACACGAGCGACTGACCAGTGGTATACTTGGTCTCGTCGAACGTGATGTAGTTGTCGCATTTAGGGCATCTTACACGTTTCATGATTTCAAAAACCTATGCTGATACTTTTTTATAAACCCACGCTTCGGCGAACTCTTCGTCATTGTTCATCTTGTTCAAATGTCGATAGGCTTCGCCCTCGGTTTTGTAAGATCCGCAAACTACGCGTACGGTGTTACGATGGATATACACCTCTGCATCTTTTATACCGCGTTTTTTTAACTGTTCAACGTAACTCTCTGCATTGCTGAGCTTTACCTGACTGGCTAAAACAATACAGTATGTGGGTTCTGTTGTTGGGGCAGCTTCTTGCTTTACTTCCTCTTTTGCAGGAGCACTGGCGGCAGTAGGCTTCACGACGGGTTTGGCAGGAGCCATGTTCGTGTCCTTTGGCATCAACTTGGTCAGCAGATTGCCCTGCATGTTGCTCATCGAGCGAGTGCTAAGGTCGCTGTTGGCGATAGGCGTTGTAATCAGGAAGAAAGCGATTACTGCTGCAGCAATAGCTACAGCATTGCGAATCCACGACATCTTAATCTCGATAGCTCGGTCTTCGTTCGGCTCTTCGTTGTCAATGAATTCCAATAAGGTGGAATCGGCAACTTGTTCGCTCTTTACGATTTCCGAGGTTTCGTTGCTTGTCAACTTGTTTTTGCGGATATCTTTCAGAGTGGGGAACACACAAGCGCTGAGTCCGTAGAAGTTAGGTGACAGGATACCTGCCTCGCAAGGTTCAAACTGGATGTTGCCTTCGCTGTTAATGCTCAGCGTGCCGATATCCTCGAGTGTAAAGTATCCTTTTTCGTTGAGTTCCTGCTTCATTTCGTCGACTTCACGTTCGATACGACGCAATGCCTCAGGATAACTGATGTCCAAAGCATTAATGTACGACTGTACGAGCAACGAGTCGTTGATGCGTAACTGTGGATTGAATCCCAGTGTTCGTGTAGGTGGCAAAAATATGCAATCATCGGCTTCGTAACGGGCTGCTACATGGTGTGCAACAAAGCCTCCGAAGTCTGGCACGATGACGCAGTCATTGTCCAAAAGAAGTATTTCAATATGTCTCTGTAGTTCAATCACGATGCAAAGGTAGTAATTTGCGAGCAAAAAACCAAATTTTTTGCGGGTAAATCGATTTTTTTTCTTACCTTTGCAAACGGAATAAGATTTGAATAAGAAAAAGAAGCATTAGAAAGGCTCCTATTATTATATATATGAATAAGGTGTTATACCATATTATATGTTTACTGACAGTTATAGGTTTTGTTGCCTGTGGCGGTCAAAAGCCAACAGCCCAGCAGGAAGAAAGCCGTGAGGCCAAGCAGTTGTTGCAAGGTGTTTGGGTGGAGGAAGACGGTGAGACGGCTGTGTTTCAGATGAAAGGCGATTCCATTTTCTATGCTGACTCTACTTCATTGCCTGCCCGTTTTTGGGTCATTGGCGATACGCTTTTCGTTGGTTCCAATCGTTATCCCATTGAGAAGCACACTGAGCATTTGTTGTGGTTCCGCAATCAGAATGGTGATTTACTGAAATTCGAAAAGAGTGATGATAAGGAATTGAATGTGGAGTTTGAACAGTCAAAACCTCAGATTCTGACGATTACTGAAGTGCTGAAGCGTGACACAGTTGTTTTCTATGACAGCCAACGTTACCATCTGTATATCGCTATTAACCCCACAAGGTATAAGGTGACGCATCAGACCATCAATGAAGATGGTATGGAGGTGGAAAATGTTTATTATGACAACATCATCCATCTGAGTATTTTCAATGGTGCTACCCAGTTGTTTTCACGCGATTTCCGTAAGCAACAATATGCCAAAAATGTTCCAGCCCAGATACTGCAGCAGTCGGTATTGAACAATATGGAATTTTCGAAGGTTGATGCCAATGGTTTCCATTTCAATGTTTCCGTTTGTGTTCCCGACGACGCCAGTTGTTACCTTATTGACCAGATTATTGATTTTAAAGGTAGCCCATCCGTAAAACTGCTTGAATATTGAAAGTTACACTCCTACAAACAGATATCCGTTGGGCACAGCCAGAAGAAAACATCCGCTGTGCAGAACAGTTGCTTTCCGATGCAGAAGAGAGCGACCTTTATGTGTTACCAGAAATGTGGAGCACGGGGTTTGCAACAAAGCCTCATGGTATTGCTGCCGACGAAGATACGAATCCCGCTTTACTTTGGATGAAGGAGATGACAGCGCGACGTCAGTGTGCTATTGCCGGTAGTCTGGCAGTCCGTTTGTCGGATGGTAGTTTCCGCAACCGTCACTATTTCATCGATGGACATAATGGTAACATTTACTATTACGACAAACATCATCTCTTTACGTATGGTCACGAAGACGAAAACTATACGGCAGGGCAGGAACATACCGTTGTCACGTATGGAGATTTCCGATTTCTGTTGTTGACGTGCTACGATTTGCGTTTCCCTTGCTGGAGTCGTTATTCTGACAATCTTGATTATGACGCTATTATTTTGGTTGCCAATTGGCCTGAGTCCCGCCAGTCTGCATGGCAACTGCTCACTCGTTCCCGTGCAATCGAGAACCAGTGTTACCTCATAGGTTGTAATCGTGTAGGCGACGATCAACATTCCCATTATGCCGGCTGTTCTCTAGTAGTTGACGCTTATGGCAAGGCATTGGGCCAGTGCCATAAGAACAGGGCTGAAAGTCTCACGGTTAACCTTGATATAGCCGAACTGCAACGTCGTCGTAGCAAGTTCCGCGTCCTTGAGGATAGAGACCTCCGATAGGTTTCTTTTGCAAATATCGTTAAATTATGCATGAAAAGTTTGCAAATTTCACAAGCTTTTCGTAACTTTGCAGGATAGATATACAAACTAATCAAAAACGAACAAAATTATGTTATCACAGCAAGACCTGAAGCAGTTGGCTCAGAAGGGTATCTCTGAGGCACAAATCGAGAGACAATTAGGTGAGTTTAAAACTGGTTTCCCATTCCTGAAGTTGGAGGCTGCAGCAGCTATTGGTAAGGGCATTGTAGCACCTTCTGATGCTGAGCGCAAGGCGTATGTGGAGGCTTGGCAGGCTTACAAAGCCGAGGGCAAGAAGGTGGTGAAGTTTGTACCCGCATCGGGTGCCGCCAGCCGTATGTTCAAGGATATGTTTGCCTTTGTGGATGCCGACTACGACGTGCCCACGACGGACTTCGAGAAGAAGTATTTTGACAACATCGAGAAGTTTGCCTTCTACGACGAACTGGATGCTGCCTGCCAGAAGAATCAGGGCAAGGGTATCAAGGCACTCATGGCTGAAGGTAACTACAAGGCCGTTGCTGCTAACATGCTGAAGACTGAGGGTCTGAACTACGGACAGCTGCCTAAGGGTCTGTTGCTGTTCCACAACTATGCCGAGGGCGCTCGCACGCCGATGGAGGAACACTTGGTGGAGGGTGCTTTGTATGCAGCATCAAACGGTGAGGCCCACGTACACTTCACCGTCAGCCACGAGCACATGGAGCTCTTCAAGGCCAAGGTGGCTCAGAAGGCTGATCTCTATGCTAAGAAATATGGTATCAAGTATGACATTTCTTTCTCTGAGCAGAAGCCCTCGACGGATACCGTTGCCGCTAATCCTGATGGCACGCTGTTCCGCAATTCTGATGGCTCGCTGCTGTTCCGTCCAGGTGGTCACGGCGCGCTGATTGAGAACTTGAACGAGATTGAGGCTGACATCATCTTCGTGAAGAACATCGACAACGTCGTGCCCGACCGTTTGAAGGACGATACCGTCGAGTGGAAGCAGGTCATCGCTGGTGTGCTGGTAACACTGCAGAAGAAGGCCTTCGAGTATCTGCGTCTCTTGGATACAGGCAAGTACACGCACGAGCAGATTGAGGACATCATCCGCTTCGTGCAGAACGACCTCTGCTGTCGCAAGGCTGACATCAAGGAACTGGAGGATGCCGACCTCGTCATCTACCTGCGCAAGAAGCTGAATCGCCCCATGCGCGTCTGTGGTGTCGTGAAGAATGTGGGCGAGCCTGGTGGTGGTCCGTTCTTGACGTATAATCAGGATGGAACCGTTTCGCTGCAGATTCTCGAATCAAGTCAGATTGATAAGTCAAATAAGGAGTATATGGAGATGTTTACCAAGGGCACGCACTTCAATCCCGTCGACCTCGTTTGCGCTGTGAAGGACTACAAGGGCAACGCTTTCAACCTGCCTGAGTATGTCGACCCAACCACGGGCTTCATCTCGCAGAAGTCTAAGAGCGGTAAGGAACTGCAGGCTCTGGAATTGCCCGGCTTGTGGAATGGTGCCATGAGCGACTGGTCTACCGTCTTCGTCGAGGTTCCCCTGTCGACATTCAATCCCGTGAAGACCGTCAACGACCTGCTGCGCGACCAGCATCAGTAATACAACCGAGTTGAGGGGGAGAATTGCCTAAACCGTAATTTCTCCCCTAATGCTGCGGTTCATCATTTCGCGAACCTTCTCCGGGTCGTTATAGTGTGACTGCAAGAACATCAGTTTGGTGACGGCACTTTCCACTGTCGAATCATAACCGCTTACCACGCCGGCTTCCTTCAAATGGAAGCCGGTGTCGTATCTGCCCATCTCGACACATCCCTGCATACATTGGCTGATGTTGACAATCACCTTACCGTTCTTGGATCCTTCCTTGAGTGCATTCAGCAACCAAGGACTTTGGGGCGCATTACCCGAACCGAAAGTACGCATCACGATTGCCTTGAGGTTAGGCGTATGAATGATATGACGAATGAGGTCTTCTCGAATACCGGGGAACAACGAGAAGATTATCACGTTGTTGTCCAGACGGAAGTGTGGCGTCATGGGGGTGTTCCAATCGGGTTTCAGAATACGCTCCTCATGATAGGTAATGTTAACGCCGGCATCTACCAGATGAGGAAAGTTAAACGATTCGAAGGCATTGAACTCATCGGCACTCTGTTTTGTCGTACGGTTGCCACGTAGCAGATGACCATTGAAGTAGATGCCAACTTCTGGTACACGAGCGTGACCTTCTTCGTTTTTCGCCGCAGCAATCTCTATACTAGTGATGAGGTTCTCTTTGCCGTCGGTGCGGAGCTGTCCGATGGGCAGTTGCGAACCGGTGAAAATGACAGGCTTCGTCAGATTCTCCAACATATAGGAGAGGGCAGAGGCTGTGTAGGACATCGTATCGGTTCCGTGTAATACGACGAAACCGTCGTACTGGTCATAGTTATCTGCAATGACATGCGAAAGGTCGGTCCACAGTTGTGGAGACATATCGCTGGAATCAATAGGCGGATTGAATTGATGCGTATCAATCTGCATATTGAACTGTTTCAGTTCCGGTACACGCAGCAACAGGTGCTCGAAGTCGAAAGGCTCCAAAGCACCTGTTTGCGGATTGCGGTTCATGCCGATGGTTCCACCTGTATAGATGAGTAAGACCTTGCTCTGCATGGTAAGTAAATGTTGTATCTTATCCGTTCATCGAAAGCAGGAACTCCTCGTTAGAGTGTGTTTGTACCAAGCGATCACGAATGGTACTCATAGCCTCAATGGGGTTCATCTCGGCAATGAATTTGCGGATAATCCACATGCGGTTCAGAGTGGTCTGATCCTGCAACAGCTCGTCGCGACGAGTAGAAGAAAGTACCAGGTTGACAGCAGGGAACACGCGTTTGTTGGCAAGCATACGGTCAAGCTGCAGTTCGGAGTTACCCGTACCCTTGAACTCCTCGAAGATTACTTCGTCCATCTTCGAACCTGTGTCTGTCAGTGCAGTAGCAATGATAGTCAGCGAACCGCCGCCTTCAATGTTACGGGCAGCACCGAAGAAACGCTTGGGCTTCTGCAGGGCATTGGCGTCAACACCACCTGTGAGCACCTTACCACTGGCAGGAGCAACGGTGTTGTAGGCGCGTGCCAGACGTGTGATGGAGTCGAGGAAGATGACGACGTCGTGACCGCATTCTACCATTCGCTTGGCCTTTTCCAATACGATGCCAGCAATTTTCACGTGACGGTCAGCAGGCTCGTCGAATGTCGAAGCAATGACTTCTGCGTTCACTGTCCGTGCCATATCCGTAACCTCTTCTGGGCGTTCATCGATGAGCAACATCATAATATATGCCTCTGGATGGTTTGCTGCTATGGCGTTGGCAATATCCTTCATCAATAGCGTTTTACCGGTTTTTGGCTGTGCCACGATGAGGGCACGCTGACCTTTACCGATAGGTGCGAAGAGATCGACAATGCGCACTGATGGATTTGTTGTTGCCTTATCACCGCATAGGGTGAATTTCTCGTCGGGAAACAGCGGCGTCAGATGTTCGAAAGCTACACGATCGCGTACTTCCTGAGGATTACGTCCATTGATGCTGGTAACGTTTGACAGGGCAAAATATTTCTCATTGTCGTGTGGCGGACGGACGGTACACTCTACGACGTCACCTGTTTTCAGACTCCAGCGTCTGATTTGCTGTGGGTTTACGTAGATATCGTCTGGTGAAGACAAATAGTTGAAGTCTGATGAACGCAAGAATCCATAGCCGTCCTGGATGATTTCCAACACGCCATTACCGGTAATGAGCTCACCGAAATCGAATGCAGCAGACTGTGCCGGTTGGCGATAGTCTTGCATCATAGGCTCGTCCTGTGTTTGCTGAGCTACGGGACGGTCAAAGATGTCGACTGTCGGGATTGCAGATTGATCCTCAATAGGCAAGTCGACAATGGTAATGAAGTCTGTACCGTCGCCGGGATCACCTTCCCAAACATCGTCGGCATCTCCTTCCATAGGAGCCTCTTCTGCTTCAACGTTACTGGCCATTTTCTCCTGCAACTGATCAATCATCTCAGGTGATAGTTCTTCATTGTCATCTTCAACTACAGCTTCAGCTTCAGGAATTGCTTCTATTACAGCCTCAGGGATGGCTTCCACTACAGGCTCTTCTGCAAATAGGTCAGCCTCGTTTTTGGGGGAAGCCTTCTTGCGCGTCTTCTTCTCGGGTTTAGCTTCAGCAGGTGCTTCAGCAGCAGTATCCTCTTCCTGTTCTTTCTTTGTTTTACGTACACGCTTCTTGGGTGCAGGTTTCTCTTCGGCCTGTTCGGTCTGTTCGGTTTCGGCTTTTTCTGCTGCAGCCTGTTCGGCAATCAGTGCATCCAGCGTAGGTTTCTTCCCAGCCTTTGTGGCTTTTTTGTCTAACGTGGTGCTCTCCGAGCCGTTGACGGTATAAACCTTGCTATTGTCTTTTGCTATACGTGTGCGTTTGCGCTTTGAGACGGGTTCTCCTGCAGCTACCTGTTCGGCGGCCTTGTCTAAAATGGCGTATACCACATTCTCAAATTCGTCGTTCTGCGATACTTTGACTCCCAGTTCACTGGCTATCGCCATCAGTTCGGGGATAGGAAGTTTTTCTAATTGTTCTTTCGTGTACATATTAATATACAGTATATCGTTAATGATTCAATGTTGAAATGATGTTTTGGAAAGAAGGTGCTTCGCGGACGGAAACACGTTTTTCTGAATTCGGCTGCAAAGATACGAAAAAAAAATGAACCAACCAAACCGTTTGCTCATTTTTTTCAATTGTCGTTCACTTCTTTAACTTCCTTAACTCTCTGACTTCCTTGATTACCGTTTTGGCAGTTCCACGACGAAACGACACCCATCTTGATACGTGGTATCCAACGTGAGGTCGCCACCCAGTCCTTGGGCATGGCGTTTGGCCAATGGCAGACCTAGACCCAAGCCTTCCGACAGGTCGTTGATTTTTCCAAACGGCATGAAAATCATTTCCAATTGTTCCTCCGACAGTCCTGTGCCAACATCCTCAACAATGAAGCGTACAGTATTCTCAGTCTGTGTGACGTGCATCACCACGTGTTTGCCGTCCGAATATTTGGCGGAATTATACAGCAATTCGCGAATAGTTCTCATCAGGTAAAGGTGGCTAGTGTGTATACAACAATTGTCAGGCAATTCGGTTTCCAACAAGATGTCTGTATCGGGGAAGTTATCCTTCAAGCTGCTAACACATTCCCGAGCTAATTCGTTACACGACACCAGTTCATTCCTATGAGCCTGCAACTCCTGAGAGACACCCGAGTCAGAACTGTCGTATAACATCTGAACCATGCGGTTCAGGTGATGGGCATTATGCAACATAGTGTCAGTAATGCTTGCCAACTCTTCTTCTGGCAGCAAGTCGTTGTGCTTTGTATCGCTTTTGTATGTCAACAGGCTGTCGCGAAGCACTTGTGCGAAACCTATGATGATGTTCAGTGGTGTGCGTATCTGGTGGGACACGTTTTGAATAAAGCGTGTCTTTTGTCTCACAGCCTCCTCAACCTTTTCCGTAGCCTTTGTCAACTCTTCATTACGGCTTCTGCTTGTCTCTGCAGTATGTCGCAGTGCTCCCATGTGGAAGTTTAGCGACTGTTGCATGGTGGCAAAACTGTTTTGTAGCTGTCCGATGACATCGGTACGCTTGGTGCGTAGAATAATCTCGTCATTGTTGTCTCTTGCTATCTTCTCCGAGAGGCGCAGTAACTTGTTGAGGGGCTTGATTTCTCTTGAAACACTGCTTTGGCACAGCAGCAAAATGATAATCAATCCGATGCCAATCAGTGCGGCAATAATATATACCAATTTGTGGTAACTCCAGAGAATGTCTTTGTCGGGACATACCAATGCGAGACTCCATTCTGTACCAGGCACGGGACGGTAGCACACGTGACAATCCACACCGTCAATCGTAGCCTTCATGACACCGAGATTACCCGCAGTCATCTCATGTCCCAGTGCTATCAGCTCGGTATGTTTGTTGGGATCGGCATTGGAGAATATGGTCTGTTTGTAGAGCCTTGCAGTATCGGGATGGATATAATATTGTCCGTCGCTTCCTATCATCATATAATATGCGTGTGGGTAGGGGACAGCAGCACTATCTACAACGGCTGTTATGCGACGCATGGACAGGTCGCAGGTGATGATGCCTGCCAGCTGTCCGCTCTCTAGGAATATGGGTCGGCTGTATGATGTAATCTGGTCGGTAGCCACCACTGTTCCTTCGGTGTCGTCGGCATAGGGCTTCACCCAGCAGGCTTTGCCCAATTCGCGGGCAACACTGTACCAAGGTTTCTCGAAATATTCATAGGGAGCGTCTCGTACGGTGATAATGGAGTCTCCCTCTCTCAGCGTATAGGCATCGAAATAACGTCCGTATTGTTGGAACATGTTCGGCTCTGCGGCAATGCAACACCCGTTGACATGACTATTCAACATAACAACGAGTCGCGAGATAGCCAATAGCGAGTCTGGTTGGAAATGTTCTTCGGCAAGCCATGTGTTGGAATTGGTGGCGGTCTCTATGGTACTCATCATACTTCTGACGCGCTGCACCGTCGTGTTCAGCATATTGCTGGCACTTTCTTGTGCTTCTTGACGGATGAAGAACTGTGACTGCAAAAACATTCCACCCAATGCCAGAATGAAGACTGGTGCGGCCATCAGCAACATACCAATGGTGAGCTTCCTGGACAGGCTATGACGTATCAGTTCCCTCATACGCGTTCCTCCTTTCCTTTTTCACTCTCGGCAGTTTCTATTAAGCTGTTAAGCAGGTCTGTAATGACCTGTCCCTCCTGTTGTATGATGTCAACATTGTCGGCTGTTTTCTGTCGTGTATTATCGTGATAGTGTTCACATAGTTCTGTAACACTTTTGACGATGGCGTCCGCAGGACCTGTCATTTGGTTTGTCATATTGTGCAGGAAGGTTGTCTTCACCCGGTCGGCCTCCTGCGTCTGGGTGTAGGCCTGTTTAAGCACACTGTTTCGTTCCTGCAATGTTTCTTTCGATTGCTGCAACTCACTCATGCGTTCTGCCAGTGCACGTTGCATTTGCTGGAAATGAAACTGCAGACGTCCTATCTCGTCTTTCCTTCGCGAGTCTGGAATAGTTTCTCCATAGTGTCCGCGAGCAATGCGCTCGGCCGATTCTGTCAACAGGTGCAAGGGTTCCAATTGGCGGTGGGTGATGAGTGTACAGAGCACCCAAGTCAGCAACATACCGATGATGGCAATGACCAACACGATAGTCAGTAGCAAGTTGTAGTCGCCGAAGATGTCTTCCTCGGGATATACTACCCCTACGCTCCATCTCAGTTCCTCCATAGCTCGGCCTGGTACTGCGGAGCGTTCGAAGGGGCGATAGAATACATACCAGTCTTCACCGTTCATCACAAACTGCTTATAACCTCGCTCCCCGTTTACCATTGCTTCTGCAGCTGTACGTACCGAGGGGTCGGCACCGTTCTCACACTGTGTAAACACCGTTTCGTGAGACAACTTGACGGGATCAGGATGTACAAGAAACGCACCATTTTTACCCAATAGCGTACAATAGCCGTTGGCCGACGGTTTTGCGTCGAGTACGATTTGCGAAAGCAGAGCAAGGGACACATCAACTGACAGTACTCCAATAGGTTTCCAATTGCCGTCGTAGAGGGGTAGCGAGAAGCATGTCACCGCCTCGTCGTTAGGAGTATCCTTCACAGGTTCCATCCAGCATGCGTGTCCTTCCGTCAGCGGTTCTGTATACCACGTCTGTTGAGTGTAAGGTTTTCCACCGAATGCTTTAGCCATTACCAGTTCTTCGCTCTCGTTGTTGAAACCTTTGCGGTGAACGTAAGCCATGAATGGCTTCTTATCTTCGTAGAAGTTGGGAGCCATAGCAATGGCACAGCCGACAATATAGGAATTACTCTCAATAACAGTCTGACAATAATGAAACATCTGCTCGCGATTGTTCATTTTACCCAGAAGGTTCCAGTAGATATTGCCTGTTGCCTGTTCTACGCTCAAAAGAATATTATCTATGTGCTGTACCGTCGACTCCAACGTCTGTTCGGCATTACGCATAGCTTCTGCTTTCAATGTCTGACGTGCGAAATAAAACATTACTGCTAGCGCTACAAATAACAACAGCGCTATTTCGCAGACAACCATCAGACTCAGCTTGACTGATAAGGTCTTGTTGATTATTTTAGGCCATTTCAGCATAGTTTCAAGGTCTTCTGGCTGCAAATTTACGAAGAATTGGTTATATTTCCAAAAGTATATGTATTATATCTTTGAAAACACTGTTAAGGAATTATAATTACAGCATATATCGTTTGACTTTCCAGTCAAATCTGCGTCATATAAACAGACATAAGAACTTGATTGGATGAAAGAGAAGAGTAAACGTTTTTTGCTGACAACGCTCTTCATGGCGTTTTGTCTGTGTTCATGGACGCAGACAGATTCACTATGGACTGCAAGAGGTCGTGTAACTGATGCCAAAACGAAGAAGCCACTGGCGTCGGTTAGTGTTATGAGTAACCGTGTTGGTACAGTGACGAATGCCGATGGTGAATTTGTGCTGAAGTTGAGCGCTGTTCCCCATGAGGTGGTATTTTCGTGCCTAGGCTATCAGACGCGACGCCTGACAGCAGCAGCATGTCGGGCTTTGGAGCAAGAGGGCAATCCCGTTCGTTTGCAGGCCAGCAGCGTGATGCTCGACGAGGTGGTAGTAGAAGGACATGAGGCACGTGATATTGTGCTGAAGGCTATTGATCGTATAGAGCGCAACTATCCGAACAATCCGAACCTGATGCGTGGTTTCTATCGCGAGACAGTACAGAAGCGACAGCGTTTCATCAGCATTGCCGAAGGCGTCGTGGACATCTATAAGACAGGTTATCAGAAGAGTGATGCCGGCGACGGTGTGAAGATTCTGAAGGGTCGTCGGCTACTCAGTCAACGTGCCAGTGATACGTTGGCCGTGAAGCTACAGGGAGGTCCTGTGCTCCCCATTATCCTCGACGTAGTGAAGGAGCGAGATATATTGTTGAACGAAGAGGAATTGTCGAAATACACCCTGCGTCTCCGCACTCCCGAGATGATGGATGGCCGGATGCAGTATGTGGTAGAATTGACGCCCAGAGTGACTGAGACGTATGCCCTATGGACTGGCCGGTTGTATATCGATCGCGAGACACTGGCCTTCACCAAGATAGATCTTTCGTTAGACATGCACAATCCTGGCAAGGTGACAGAAATGATATTGCGCAAGAAGCCCTTCACATTACGTTTTACACCCCACGAGTTGTCGTTGACTGCCGATTACACGACAGACGGAGGTGTAACACGACTGAACTACATCCGAAACGTTATCCGGTTCCGTTGCGACTGGAAGCGACGCTTGTTTAAGTCGAATTTCAATATTGTTTCTGAGATGGTTGTAACTGACCGCCAAGAGGGCGCAGATATTCGCCCTATCCGCGTACGCGACTCATTCTTCCGTCATGACAACTTTTACGATAAGGTGATATATTTCAACGATCCTGATTTTTGGGGCTCTGAAAACATCATCGAACCCACGGAGGACTTGTTGAAAGGAATCGACAAAATAAAGAAAAAGATGATAGACAAGTAAAAACCGGCTAAAATTCAATCTTTTTCTATTTCACTGACTTATTGATTTCGTCAATATAGTTGAGCACGTCATCGCGTCCCGTTTTCTTTTCGGCAGAGGTGACAAACATGGGGGGCAGTTCTTCCCAGGTTTCTGATAACTTCTTTTTGTAACCATCAACAGCCTGATTACATTTATTGGGCGTCAGTTTGTCGGCTTTTGTAAAAATAATGCTGAAAGGAACGGACGATAACCCCAGCCACTCAATGAACTCGAGGTCTATCTTCTGCGGCTCCAATCGGATATCAACCAAAACAAAGACATTTACAAGCTGTTCGCGCTGGAGAATGTAACCGCGAATCATTTGATCCAAGCGGTCTATTTCCTTTTTCGAACGCTTTGCATAGCCATAGCCTGGCAAGTCGACCAGATACCATTCCTTGTTAATGATAAAGTGATTGATGAGTAGTGTCTTACCTGGCGTAGCACTGGTTTTTGCCAGCTTGCGGTTGTTGGTGAGCATATTGATAAGGCTGGACTTACCCACGTTCGAGCGTCCAATGAACGCATATTCTGGTTTCGTGTCCTTTGGGCACATTGACACTACAGGTGCCGACAGCGAGAATTCAGCTTGTTTGATTTCCATATTTCGATGTTTTGCCTGCAAAGATAGAAAAAAAAGATGGACTAACCAAACGTCAGTCCACCTTTTTTATGAATGATTTGTCTGTTATGCGTTATATTCCTGCCAAGACTTAATCTTGATGTCGTTCTGTGAAAGTGCCGTGAAGGCCTCGATGAAGGCCTTGGCCAGACGGACGTTGGTCATCAAGGGAATGTTATGGTCAATGGCACCACGACGGATGCGGTAGCCGTTGGTGAGCTCGCGCTTGGTGTGGTTCTTCGGCACGTTGATGATGAGGTCGAGCTTGTGGGCAGCAATCATGTCCATGACGTTGTTCTGCCCCTCTTCGTCGGGCCATGCTACGGGCGTAGCCTCGATGCCATTGTCGTTGAAGAACTTCGCTGTGCCCCCAGTAGCATATACTTTGTAGCCTTTCTTGACCAGTTCCTTGGCGGGTTCCAACAGACTGACCTTACCCTTGGCGCCACCTGAAGAAATCAGGATGCTGCCACCATCCTTAGGCAGACGGTAACCGGTAGCGATGAGCGAGTTGAGCATAGCCTCGTTGAGGTCGTCACCCAGACATCCTACCTCACCCGTAGAGCTCATGTCAACACCCAGAACGGGGTCGGCATTTTGAAGACGGGCAAACGAGAACTGGGAAGCCTTGACGCCGATACGATCGATATCGAACTCTGATGAGTCGGGACGAGAGTAGGGGGCATCGAGCATAATCTTCGTAGCCGTCTCGATGAAGTTGCGCTTCAGAATCTTAGATACGAAGGGGAACGAACGAGATGCACGCAGGTTGCACTCGATGACCTTCACCTCGCGGTTCTTAGCTAAGAATTGGATATTGAACGGACCGCTGATGTTGAGCTCGGCGGCAATCTTGCGGGCAATCTTTTTAATCTGACGGATGGTAGAGAAGTAGATGTGCTGAGCGGGGAACACCATCGTGGCGTCGCCAGAGTGCACACCGGCATACTCTACGTGCTCGGAGATGGCGTACTCGACAACCTCGCCCTTGTCGGCAACAGCGTCGAACTCAATCTCCTTGGTCTCGGTCATGAACTTAGAGATAACTACAGGGAATTCCTTAGACACCTCGGTAGCCATGTTGAGGAAGCGGTGCAGCTCCTCATCGTCGTAGCAGACGTTCATGGCAGCACCAGATAGCACATAGCTAGGACGTACCAATACGGGATAACCTACCTCGTCGACAAACTGCTTGACATCCTCGAACGAGGTCAAAGCACGCCATGCGGGCTGGTCGATGCCAAGCTTGTCAAGCATAGCAGAGAACTTGTCGCGGTTCTCAGCACGGTCGATATCGACAGGAGAGGTACCCAGGACGGGAACACCCTGACGATGCAATTTCATGGCGAGGTTGTTAGGTATCTGACCACCCACAGAGACGATGACACCACGAGGCTGTTCGAGGTCCATCACATCGAGGACGCGCTCCAGAGAGAGCTCGTCGAAGTACAGACGGTCACACATGTCGTAGTCGGTAGACACGGTCTCAGGGTTGTAGTTAATCATGATGGACTTGTAGCCCAGCTTGCGAGCGGTGTTGATAGCGTTCACTGAGCACCAGTCGAACTCTACCGACGAACCGATACGGTATGCACCAGAACCGAGCACGACGACAGATTTCTCGTTCTTGTAGTAGTTGATGTCGTGTTTGGGAGCGTACTGTTCACCCTCAGGATTTCCGAACGCAGGTGTGTGCGTATAGGTGAAGTAGAGGTAGTTGGTGAGCTCAGGATGCTCGCTGGCAACGGTGGGAATACGCTTGACAGAAGGCTGGATGCCCTTCTGCTTACGATACTCGCGAACCTGCAGGTTCTCCTTCTCCATATTGGTGGACTTGGTCTTCAGAACGAAGCGTGCAATCTGGAAGTCAGAGAAGCCACACTGTTTCACCTCCAGCAAGAGGTCGGTGGGCAGGTCTTCCAGCTTGTCGTACTTCTGCAATTCGTGCTTCAGATCAACGATATGTTTCAGGCGCTCCAGGAACCAGACGTCAATCTTGGTCAACTGCTCGATGCGCTCAACGGTATAACCATCCTCCAAAGCCTGTGCGATAGCAAAGATACGTAGGTCGGTGGGGTTTGCCAGGGCGTCGTCCAGGTTGTCGAACTTGGTGTGGTCGTTGCCCACGAAACCGTGCATGCCCTGACCAATCATGCGGAGACCTTTCTGAATCATCTCCTCGAACGAGCGACCGATAGACATAATCTCTCCGACAGACTTCATGCTGGAACCAATCTGACGGCTGACACCGGCAAACTTGGTGAGGTCCCAACGAGGAATCTTACAAATCATGTAATCGAGAGAGGGAGCGACATAGGCTGAGCTGGTGGTTCCCATCTCACCAATCTGGTCGAGGGTATAGCCCAGTGCTATCTTCGCAGCAACGAAGGCAAGGGGATAGCCGGTAGCCTTAGAAGCCAGCGCAGAAGAACGGCTCAGACGAGCATTGATCTCAATGATGCGGTAGTCGTTGGTCTCGGCATTGAAGGCAAACTGAATGTTACACTCACCGACGATGCCCAGATGGCGGACGCACTTGATGGTGATGTCCTGAAGCATCTTGACCTGCTCATCTTTCAGCGAACAGGTAGGAGCAACAACGATAGACTCACCGGTATGAATGCCGAGGGGGTCGAAGTTCTCCATCGATGCAACGGTGAAGCAATGGTCGTTGGCGTCGCGGATGCACTCGAACTCAATTTCCTTCCAGCCCTTCAGCGATTCCTCAACGAGAATCTGAGGAGCAAAGGTGAAGGCACTCTCGGCCAGTTCCTTGAAAGCTTTCTCGTCAGGACAGATACCTGAACCAAGTCCACCTAACGCGTAGGCTGAACGAATCATGATAGGGAAGCCAATCTCGTGGGCGGCTTTTAAGGCGTCTTCCATATTCTCCACGGCGTGGCTTACGGGGGTCTTCAGCGCAATTTCATCAAGCTTCTTAACGAAGAGGTCACGGTCTTCGGTGTTCATAATGGCTTCGACGCTGGTTCCCAGAACCTCTACACCATACTCTTCCAGAATACCCTTTTGGTAGAGCTCAGTACCGCAGTTCAGAGCGGTCTGACCACCAAAAGCCAAGAGAATGCCGTCGGGGCGTTCCTTCTTGATAATCTCTGTAACAAAATGGGTGGTGACGGGTTGGAAATACACCTTGTCGGCAATACCTTCAGAAGTCTGAATGGTAGCGATGTTGGGGTTTACTAACACGGAAGAGATACCTTCCTCGCGCAATGCTTTAAGTGCCTGGGAGCCAGAATAGTCAAACTCGCCAGCTTGTCCGATTTTGAGGGCACCCGAACCTAAAACGAGTACCTTTTTTAATTTTTTGTTCATATATCGATGCTGCTTGTTGATTGCATTCTGGGCTGCAAAGGTACAAATATTCTTGCAAAAGACAAAGCAAATCAGTGTTTTTTTTGCACTTTTTCGCGCTTTTTATTGCTTTATTGAATATTAATTCGTACCTTCGCAGCCTGAAAGCAGTGTTCCGGTCTGCCGCTGGTGTTCAGCAGAGCACGAGAGGAAAGTCCGGGCAGCACAGGACACTCCACTGGTGAAAGTGCCAGCAGTTGGTGACAGCTGGAGCCGGGAGAAGAAAATTACCGCCTGAAAGGGTAAGGGTGAGAAGGTGGGGTAAGAGCCCACCAGCCTGCGGGTGATCGCAGGGCTGTTCCGTCTGGAGGCTGCAAGTTCGCGTAAACCGTCGGTTGAGGGTTGTCCGCCCAAAGCCTTGTGCTACGACGGAGGGTAGAATGCTTGAGCCGTGGGGTAACCTGCGGAGTAGATAAATGGCAGGCATCTCTTTCGGGAGAAACAGAACCCGGCTTACAGGGACAGTGCTTTCTTTTTAGTTGATAGTTAGAAGATAATAGATAATAGTTGTTGTGCACAAGGTTATACAGTTCCTGAAAATCGGCATTTGGCGAATTACGCGAGGCGATGTGTCGTCCTTGCGCTATTTGGGTGTCGAGATATTGAAGAAAGTGTTACTTGCTGTACGTTTCTTTACGGCAAAACGCGTCATGACCAAGGCCTCGGCGCTGACTTATTCAACGTTGCTGGCTATCGTACCTATTCTTGCAGTTGTCTTCGCCATTGCTCGCGGCTTTGGATATAATAAATATATAGAGGTGTGGTTTCGCGATTCGTTATCGTCGCAACCTCAGGTGGCAGAAACGATTATCGGTTTTGTCAATAGTTATCTGGTTCACACAAAGAGTGGCATATTCCTCGGCATCGGTCTGCTATTCATGTTGTACACGGTGTTGATGCTGGTGAGCAACATCGAAGATGCGTTCAATGAAATATGGCAGGTAAAGAAGGGCCGTTCAATGTTCCGCACATTTACCGACTATCTGGCCATGTTCTTTGTGGCACCGATACTCATTGTATTGTCGTCGGGTATCAGCATCTTCTTGGCTACAGCGGCCAAAGAACTTCCGGACTTTATGATGTTAGGTACAGCTGTACGTTACATGATTGACCTTGCACCCTATGTGCTGATGTCAGGCATGTTCATCGCGCTTTACATCTTTATGCCTAACACGCGAGTGAAGTTTTCGAGTGTGATAGTTCCTGGCATCTTGGCTGGTATCGCCATGCAAGGCTTACAGTTTGTGTATATCCATTCGCAGATATTCCTGTCGAGCTACAACGCCATTTACGGTTCCTTTGCAGCACTACCGTTGTTTATGTTGTGGATGCAGATCTCATGGACCATTTGTCTGTTTGGTGCGGAACTCTGCTACACCAATCAAAATCTCGACTACTACGACTATGATGCCCATTCCGGCGAAATCAGCCATCGTTATCGGATTCTGCTCTGCGCCCTGCTGATGAGCCGTATCAGCAAACGTTTTGTAACAGGAGGGAAACCTTACTCTCTGCTTGAATTGCGTGCGGAGACGTCTATCCCCATTCGATTCGTTAATGAACTTGTGTATGAATTGATTGATGCAGGAATGCTTTTGGAAATCACGAACGACGAGAAGGGTGAAGAGAGCCGTTTTGTCCCTGCTATGGATACACAGGCGTTGACGTTAGGTACAATGGTTGACCGTCTGGAGTCGCGTGGACAATGGAAAATTGATTTGGACATTAACGAATTGTTGAAAGGCGATTGGGCAAAAGCATTAGAAATTCGTTCAAACTACTTGAAAGACGCACGCGGCATTTTATTGCAAGACCTTTAATGCCAACAATTTACGCGACACAATAGAAAATTTGCTTATTTAATATTTTTTTACTAAATTTTTGCAAGTATGTGGAAGAAATTTCGTATATTTGCATCGAAATCATTATTAATCATCACAAAATTAGGGTTATGACAAAGTATAACATTACCGCAAAGAAGGAAAAAGAGGCTCACTATCGTAGTCTCGTTAGCCCTAAACTGATGGACGAGTTGAAAGAAAAAATCAACCGTATTGTTGTGATGGAGAAAAAGTACAAAGACAAAGATTATTCAGCCAAGAAACTTGCCGAAGAATTGGGAACAAACACTCGCTACATTTCTGCTGTTGTCAATGTGCGCTTCCACATGAACTATACGTCGTTCATCAACAAGTTCCGTATTGAGGAGGCCATGGCTATCCTGGTGGATCGTAGGTATCAGAAGCTACGCATGCAAGAAGTCAGCGATATGGTCGGCTTCTCCAACCGTCAGTCGTTCTACGCTTCTTTCTTCAAATTGATGAAGATGACGCCTCGCGAGTATCGTTTGAGACATCTTGCCCAACATCCTTCTGAAAAATTAAAGCCCGAAAAGAAAAAGAAGGCTACCGCGAAATGAACTACGTCGAAGATTGCGTGCCACACTTCGATTATGTCGAAGAGCGCTTTGCAGATTTACAGTTGCTCAGATACCGCTTAGAGGGATTTGAGCAATTGTCTTTATGTCAGAAACAACTGATTTACTACCTTTCGAAGGCTACGCTTTATGGTCGCGACATCACCTTCGACCAGTTTGGCAAGTATAATATCCGCATCCGAAAGGTGCTGGAAACCGTATATACCAATGATGCTATCAACCACGAGTGTGACGATTTCAAGGCGATGGAAATCTACCTGAAGCGTCTGTGGTTCTCGAACGGCATCTATCACCACTATGGTTGTGACAAGTTTGAGCCTGGCTTCAGTCAAGAATGGTTAAAGCAAGTAATCTGCCAGATTGAAGTAAGTAAACTGCCACTTTACCGTCATGAAACTGTCAGTAATCTGATGGATGAACTTTTTCCTGTCATCTTCGACCCCAACGTGCTGCCCAAACGTGTCAACAAGGCTGATGGTGAGGACTTGGTGGTGACCTCAGCATGTAATTTCTACGACGGCGTGACACAGGAGGAAGCAGAAGCATTTTATCAACAGCAGAAAGATGCCGTCGTTGATGACAAACAGCCCGTTTCCTATGGTTTGAACTCTACGCTGGTCAAGGACGACAAGGGCATCCATGAGGATGTCTGGTCGGCCAACGGTCGTTATGGCAATGCCATCCGACAGATTGTCTATTGGCTGGAGAAGGCCAAGACGGTGGCTGAGAACGAACGGCAGGCCCGCATTATCACTCTCCTTATTAATTATTATAATACTGGCGACCTGCGCGTGTTCAACGACTACTGCATCGAGTGGGTTGGGGAACACGAGGGTAGGATAGACTTCGTCAACGGATTCATCGAGGTGTATGGCGACCCGTTGGGCCTGAAAGGCTCATGGGAGGGCATCGTGGAATACAAGGACCTGGAGGCCACCAAGCGAACTCAGACCATCAGCCAGAATGCCCAGTGGTTCGAGAACCATTCGCCCGTCGACCCGCGTTTTCGCAAACCTTATGTCAAGGGTGTAACAGCCAATGCCATCTGTGCCGCTATGCTCGGTGGTGACGAATATCCCTCGACGGCTATCGGCATCAATCTGCCTAATGCCGACTGGATTCGTGCGGAGCATGGTTCGAAAAGCATCACAATTTCTAACATCACCGATGCCTACAACAAGGCCGCCCACGGCAATGGTTTCAAGGAGGAATTCGTCATCGACGAAGCCACACTCGCCTTGATAGATAAGTATGGTGATATCTGTGACGACCTGCATACCGACCTGCACGAATGTTTAGGCCATGGTAGCGGACAGTTGCTACCCGGTACTGACCCTGATGCGTTGAAGGCATACGGCAACACCGTTGAGGAGGCGCGTGCCGACCTCTTCGGGCTCTATTATATTGCCGACCAGAAACTCATAGACCTGGGTCTTGTGCCTGATGCCGAGGCATATAAGTCGCAGTATTACAGTTACATCATGAATGGCCTGATGACCCAGCTCATCCGCATCGAACCGGGTCGACAGATAGAGGAAGCCCACATGCGCAATCGTGCCCTGATAGCCCATTGGTGCTACGAACAGGGTGGGGAAGTGATTACGATGGAGAAGCGCGATGGTAAGACCTATATACGTGTAAATGACTATGAAGCTTTACGTGAACTGTTTGCCCATTTATTAGCTGATATTCAGCGCATTAAGAGCGAAGGTGACTACGATGCAGCCCGTCAATTGGTGGAACGTTATGCCATCAAGGTAGATGCCGACCTTCATCAAGAGGTGCTGGCTCGTTACAAGAAACTGAACTTAGCACCCTATAAGGGCTTCATCAATCCTTGGCTCATTCCCGTTCTCGATGCCGACGGAGAAATCAGCGACGTTCAGGTCGACTATTCCGAGAGTTATGTTCACCAAATGCTACGATATGGACAAGAGTACGGGACGTTGTAAGAAGGATGATGTAAGATGGAAGATGTAAGAGATAAAGTTAAGGAAATTAAGCAGTCGTTCCGTCTGATGATGGATGGTGCTGTTGCTCAGTCGATGCGCGACAAGGGATTAAACTATCATCTCAATTGGGGCGCCACGCTCCCTCGCCTGAAAGCCAAGGCCGAGGAGCTAAAAGCCAATAGCCAACAGCCAAATGCCAAAAGCCAATACGACCTTGCCATTGCCCTTTGGAAAGAGAACGTCCGCGAGTGTAAGATTCTGGCTACGATGCTGATGCCACCCGAGCGGATGTTGCCTGGCGTGTGCGATATTTGGATGGAACAGATTCCCTCGCAGGAGATTGCTGAACAGGCGGCTTTCAACTTGTGGCAACATCTGCCTTACGCACCGGAAAAGGCCTACCAATGGATCGCCAGCGACCAGGAATACTACCAACTCTGTGGTTTTCACGTGCTGTCACGATTGTTTATGAACGGACAGGAACCTAACGAGCGGGGCATCAATGAATTTATCGACCAGTCGCTCTCTGCACTTCAGGGCCCGTATATGTCAGTTCGCAAGGCGGCTATGCAGAGTCTCCAGCGCTTTGCAGAACTGGGTCTTGTATATGAGAGAATGGCCAAAAGCGCAACGAAATCCATTAATTTAGATTTTTTATAAACTATTTTGCCGTTTTCTAAAGAAAAAGTAGTAATTTTGTGCGGTTTTAACCGATATAGCCACATAAAATGAAAGAAAACGTCAAGACTACTGTCAGGAATATTCTGTCCAATTATTTGGAGCAGAACAACTTACGCAAGACCCCTGAGCGTTTTGCCATTCTTGATGCCGTCTACGATACACAAGAACATTTCACATTGGAAGAGTTGGGCGAGAAACTGAACGACAAAGACCGCTTCCCCGTCAGTCGTGCAACGCTATATAACACGTTGAAGCTGTTTATGGAATTGCGTCTGGTTATTCGTCACCGCTTTCAGGGTGCCACGAAATACGAGGCTTGTTACGACAACAATAGCCACTGTCATCAGATTTGTACGGTTTGCGGTAAGGTGACGGAGTTTAAGTCTAAAAAGATTAATGACGCCATCAGGTCGCTCCACATGAAGAGTTTTCGCATGGATGGTTTCTCGTTATACGTCTATGGCCTCTGCAAGAGTTGTCAGGTGAAACAGGCAAAACATGCGAAAGCCAAATCAAAACAGTAAAAGGTAGAAAAAGCAAAGAAAGTTGAGAAAGTAAAACATTAAGATATACACAACTATGAATCAAGGTAAAGTTGATGTCCTGCTCGGTTTGCAGTGGGGCGACGAAGGAAAAGGTAAGGTGGTCGACGTGCTGACCCCGCAGTATGATGTGATAGCCCGTTTCCAGGGCGGTCCGAACGCTGGCCATACACTCGAGTTTGAGGGCCAGAAGTATGTGTTGCGCTCTATCCCCTCGGGTATCTTCCAGGGTGGCAAGGTCAACATCATCGGTAATGGCGTGGTGCTGGCTCCCGACCTGTTTATGGACGAAGCCAAGGCGTTGGAGGCCAGTGGCCATGCACTGAAGGAGCGCCTGCACATCTCGAAGAAGGCTCACCTCATCATGCCTACCCATCGCGTGCTCGATGCCGCTTACGAGGCCCAGAAGGGTAAGAACAAGGTTGGCACTACGGGTAAGGGCATTGGCCCGACGTACACCGACAAGGTCAGCCGTAATGGTCTGCGCGTGGGCGATATCCTCGATGGTTTCGAGGAGAAGTATGCTGCTGCCAAGGCTCGTCACGAGGCTATTCTGAAGTCGCTGAACTTCGAGTACAACATCGACGAAGTAGAAAAGAAGTGGCTTGAAGGCGTGGAATATCTGCGCCAGTTCCCCATTGTCGACAGCGAGCACGAAATCAACAACGTGTTGCGCTCTGGCAAGAGCATTCTTTGCGAGGGCGCTCAGGGCACGATGCTTGACGTCGACTTCGGCAGCTATCCCTTCGTGACTTCTTCGAACACCATCTGCGCTGGTGCCTGCACGGGCTTGGGCATTGGTCCCAACAAGATTGGCGAGGTGTTCGGCATCATGAAGGCTTACTGCACGCGTGTTGGTGCTGGTCCTTTCCCCACAGAGCTCTTCGACGAGACTGGCAAGAAGATTCGCGACCTCGGTCACGAGTATGGTGCCGTCACGGGTCGTGAGCGCCGTTGCGGTTGGATTGACCTCGTGGCTTTGCGCTATTCTATTATGGTGAATGGCGTCACTCAGCTCATCATGATGAAGAGCGACGTGCTCGACGACTTCCCCACCATCAAGGCTTGTACGGCCTACAAGGTGAATGGTGTCCTGACGCGCGACTTCCCCTACGATATCGAGAAGGGCATCGAACCCATCTACGAGGAGCTGCCCGGATGGCAGACCGATATGACGCAGTTCACCAGCGAGGACCAGTTCCCCAAGGCCTTCAAGGATTACATCGCATTCCTCGAGCGCGAACTCGAAACCCCAATTAAGATTATCAGCATCGGTCCTGACCGTGCTCAAACTATTGTACGCAAATAAATGGCACAAAAACCTTCAATTCCTAAGGGAACGCGCGACTTCGGCCCTGTTGAGATGGCCAAGCGCAACTATATCTTTAACACCATTCGCTCCGTTTACGAGCTCTACGGTTTTCAGCAGATTGAGACACCCGCTCAGGAGACGCTGGCAACGCTGATGGGCAAGTATGGCGAGGAAGGTGACAAATTGCTTTTCAAGATTCTGAACTCTGGCGACTATCTCAATAAGATTAACGACCAGGAACTGACGGAGCGCAACACGCTTCGTCTGGCTTCGAAAATCTGCGAGAAGGGTCTGCGCTACGACCTCACCGTGCCTTTTGCACGCTATGTGGTGATGCACCGCGAGGAACTGCAGTTGCCGTTCAAGCGCTATCAGGTACAGCCCGTTTGGCGCGCCGACCGCCCGCAGAAGGGACGCTATCGTGAGTTCTATCAGTTTGATGGCGACGTCGTTGGTTCCGACTCGCTGCTCAACGAGGTCGAACTGATGCAGATTGTCGATACGGTATTCACCCGCTTTGGCGTTCGCGTGCAGATCAAGATCAACAACCGCAAAATCCTCACGGGTATTGCTGAGGTTATTGGTGCTGCCGATAAGATTGTGGACATCACGGTGGCCATCGACAAACTCGACAAGATTGGTATCGACAATGTGAATGCCGAGTTACGCGAGGATGGCTTGACGGACGAGCAGATTCAGAAGCTGCAGCCCATCATCATGCTCGAAGGCACCAACGAGGAGAAACTGAACACCATCGCTGAAGTCTTGAAAGACAGCGAGACCGGCCTGAAGGGCGTCGAGGAGCTTCGCTATATCCTGAACACGCTCGGTAGTGTGGGCAGTGGTTCTGCCACAGCCTTGAACAACGAGCTCCAGCTTGACCTCACCCTCGCTCGCGGATTGAGTTACTACACGGGCGCCATCTTCGAGGTAAAGGCGCTCGATACACCGATGGGTTCCATCTCTGGCGGTGGTCGCTACGACAACCTCACGGGTATCTTCGGCATGCCTGGTCTTTCGGGTGTGGGCATCTCGTTCGGTGTCGACCGTATCTATGACGTGCTCAATGCCCTCGACCTCTATCCCAAGGATTCGCTCCAGACCACGCAGGTGCTCTTCATCAATTTTGGTGAGAAGGAGACTGCCTACTGCCTGCCTATAATAAATAAGGTACGCGCGCAAGGCATCCGTGCCGAAATTTATCCTGACGGTGCGAAGATGAAGAAGCAGATGTCGTATGCCAATGCCAAGCAGATTCCCTTTGTGGTGCTGGCAGGAGAGAGCGAGATGGAGGCCGGCAAGGTCACGCTGAAAAATATGGAAACCGGCGACCAGCAGATGCTCTCGCCAGACGAGCTCATCGCGCAATTATCGTAATAACGAAATACTGATATACCGATATAACGTTATCCCGAAAAAACTAAACAAAACAAAAACAATGAAACAAATCAAACTACTTGCTGTATTGATGGCCCTGGTGCTTGTGTGCACCTCGGCCACCAAACAAAAAACTACTACTATTTTTGTCATTGGCGACTCTACTGCCGCCAATAAGGATCTCTCGAAAGGCAAGACGGAACGTGGCTGGGCCATGATGCTACAGGCATGCTTCGATTCTACCTACATTCGCGTCGACAATCATGCCGTCAATGGACGCTCGTCGAAGTCATTTATCGATGAAGGCCGTTGGGACAAGGTGCTCTCGCTCATCAAGCCTGGCGACTACGTCATTATCCAGTTCGGTCACAACGACGAGAAGCCCCAAGCTGCCCGTCATACCGACCCGGGCTCGACGTTCGACTACAATCTGGCGAAGTATGTGCGCGAGACGCGCGAACGTGGCGGCATCCCTGTGCTCATGAACTGCGTGGTGCGTCGCAATTTCCTTGTGAAGGCTCCTGAGAATGACGACGACGAGAAACTGCGCACGCAGACCTTCAAGGATGGTGCGAAGATGGTGGAGGGCGACTCGCTCATCGATACCCACGGACTCTATCGCGTGGCACCGCGTGACGTAGCCCAGCGCATGAACTGCTATTTCGTCGATGCCAACCAGATTACCCACGACCTCGAGCAAGGCTTGGGCACTGAGGGCTCGAAGAAACTCCACATGTGGTATCTTCCTGGCGAAGAACCCACTGAACCGCAGGGCAAACAGGACAACACCCACTACAACATCTATGGCGCCACCGTCGTCGCAAACCTCCTTGCCGATGCCCTCTGCGACGAAATCCCAGTCCTCAAGCCCTTCCGCAGAAAGTAATAAACTCGGTTACGGGCGGGCGGTCGCAATAATAGGCATGCCAGCCCGCAATAATAAGCACGGCCGTGCACATTGATGCGCACGGCCGCCCGAATTCGCTTACTCTACGTCTCGTTCCCTTTTACATAGGCACTTTCACCTTGTTTGCACGGCACTCTTCCCCTTCAACCCCGGCACTAAAATTCAATACTCCAAGAGTATTCAAAATTACTTTCGGAGTATTTTTTATTTCTTTCGGAGTATTTGAGAACGAATACCCCCTCGCCTGCGTTTTTCCAAAGATTCTAAACTGAAGATGAAGAATTTCGTCACGGGAGTTTGCTTTTGATTTGCCGGAGTGCATCCTCTACGCCAAGCATCTGCATCACCTCTGGGCGTTCGGCCAGACGTTGCAGGTCGTCTTCGCCAACAGTCAGCCAGACCTGCCCGAAGAGGCCGATGGATACGGGGATGAACATGTCCTGATAGAGGATGGTGCCCACGTTATAAAATGTATGCTCGAAGACCATGAAGTTCCGCTTCAGGTATTCGTCGGTTGCGTTTAATGCCGTCATCGTGCTGATGGCATTATACTGCTGAAGCAACGGATGACTGTTCACTACCTTTTCTATGACCACCGTCAGACCTTTTTTCACCGTGTCGTAGTGAGCCATCCGCTTTGGCTTCGTCATTGCTGCCAGAGCCATTGCCATCAAGACAACCAACGTGATGCCTATGAGGAACTTCTTCATCACTTTTTTCTCAGTCCATGGGGTAGCGGACGTCCCATTTACGGCGGAGACCGTCCATCAGTTCCATGATGTATAGCGTCTCGGCGTGGGGCATCTCACGCGGCTCGAGGAGTCCGTCGGCGAGTGCCTGGCGGCAGGCGCTGAACTGATATTCGTAGCCAGTAATCTGCTGTGGCACGCGGATGGTCTCTATGTAGGTGCGGTCGGGACCGTTCACGGTGACAGTCTGCGGATTGTTGATGTTGTCGATAATGATATTGCCATCGGTTCCGGCGATGACACCGATGTTGTCACCTACACATTGCGCGGAGGATTGGACGTTGGCGAGGATGCCATTGGCGAGGATGATTGTGATGGCATTTGTGAGGTCCATGCCGGTGTTGCTCTTGACAGCAAAACCGTCAAGCATGCTGATTTCGCTATCAGTAAACATTCGTACAAAGTTGAGGGCATAGACGCCGAGGTCGAGCAGTGCACCGCCGCAGAGGTCAGGACGCATGATACGCTCCTTGTTGCCCATCGAGTAGCCAAGGGTAGCCGTGATGAGGTGGGGAGTGCCGATACGACCGTCTGCAATCAACTTGCGAACGATTCCCACGACTGGCTGGTAACGCGTCCAGATGGCTTCGGCGAGGAATACGCGACGCTCGTGAGCAAGGTCGAGTATTTCCTTGGTCTGCCGGGCGTTGGCCATGAAGGCTTTTTCTACCAGGCAGGGCTTGCCAGCTTCTGTCGCCGCCTTCGTCACGTCGTAGTGGTGCGAGTGTGGCGTGGCGATGTAGACGAGGTCAACGTCGGGGTCGACAATCAGTTCCGTGTACGAGCCGTAAGCCTTTGGGATGTTCCACTTTTGGGCAAAGGCCTGGGCTTTTTCTATTGACCGCGAACCGATGGCAAAGGCCTCACAATCGGACATTCCGTTGAGCGTGATGGCTGCCTTTTCGGCAATCCATCCTGCTCCGATAATACCTACTTTCATTAGCCTCGAGCCATTTGATATATTTTCTCCATGTCTTCAGCTTTGAGCACCTTCAGAGCACCGCAGGTACGCTCGTTGTTGCGGCTGCACTTACGCGTCATCTCCTTGATTTCTGCGTCGGTAATGTCACGGCCGATGAGTTCCTTGATGTTGATAGGCATGCCGATAGCGTGGTAGAAGCGCTCCATGGCCTGAATACCTTTCTCGGCGGTGCCTTCTGGGTCGGTGAAGTCGTTGGGCACGTCCATCACGTTCACTGCGAAACGTACGAAACGACTCAAATTCTCGTGCATCACATAGCGCGCCCAACTTGGCCACATGGCCGCAAGACCAGCGCCGTGGGTCACATCGAACATACCGCTCAGCTCGTGTTCCAACTGATGTGTCGCCCAATCGTCAGCCACACCGCAACCTGTCAGGCCGTTGTGCATGATGGAGCCGCCCCACATGATTTGTGCGCGGTAGCGATAGTCCTCGGGATTCTTCAGCACGGCGAAAATTGCATTCTTCATTGAGCGCAGCGTGGCCTCGGCGATGTCAGTCGTCAGGTCCATGTCGTCGTCTTTGGTGAAGTAACGTTCCATGGTGTGCATCATCATGTCTGTGACGCCAGCAGCAGTCTGGTAGGGCGGCAACGTAAATGTGCGCTCAGGGTTCATGATGGCGAATTTTGGACGCGACATGTTGTTTGAGTAGCCTATCTTTACGTCGCCGTCCTCGTTGGTGATCACGCTGGCCTCGCTCATCTCCGAGCCAGCGGCAGGGATGGTCAATACTGAAGCTACAGGCAGCATCGTCTTTGGAGCTTCGACTTTACCGAGATATAAATCCCACACGTTACTTTCCATGCAGACACCGTAAGCAATGCACTTTGCCGAGTCGATGACACTACCGCCACCCACGGCAAGAATGAAGTCTACACCCTCTTTGCGACAAAGTTCAATGCCTTTCTGTGCCAACGAGAGTCTCGGATTGGGAACTACGCCACCGAGTTTGATATAAGGCACGTCGCCAGCTGCCAACAGTCCGCAAACCTTGTCGAGCAGTCCTGAGCGCTCCGCACTCTTTCCACCGTAATGCACCAGCACCTTCGTGCCACCATACTTCTTCACCAGAGCAGACACCTGCTCCTCACTCTGTTTGCCGAATACAACTTCCGTCGGCGCGTAATAATTAAAGTCTTTCATACGTAAATAGTTTTGTGCAAAGATAGCATAATATTGTCAATTATCCAAGAAATTCCACGAATTTTAACGCAATACATTAAAATTGTACACGCAACAATCTGGTAAATCAAAAAACAAAACTCATATTTTCTTTGGTCGTTTAGATGAAAAAGTGTAACTTTGCAGTCGATTTGAGATCAAATTGATGAAACGGTATTTTATAGCTTTAATCTGCGGTGTGCTGTTGATAGCATGCGGAGGCAATAAAACGGGAGTAACCGAGGAGGTTGCCCCAGCGGATTCTGCGCAGGAGCGCACGGATTCGGCAGCTAATGACAGTATCACAGACTTGTTAGCAAACATCCCTATGCCAAAGGCCGCTGACGAGTTGTTCGACGACTTTATCTTCAACTTTGCAGCGAACCAAAAACTGCAGATGGAGCGTATCCTGTTTCCGCTGAAGACGACGAAAGCTGGTCAAGTGGATAAAATCGAGAAAGGCGAATGGAAGATGGAACGCTATTTTATGCGTCAGGACTACTATACGCTGATTTTCGACAGCGAGAAGCAGATGGAGGTGGTGAAGGACACGTCGTTGAACCATGCGGTCGTGGAAATGATATACTTCAACACCGGCGCCGTGGTGCAACACGTCTTTGACCGTCTGCGTGGCGCTTGGATGCTGACGAGCATCAACACCATTCCCATCAGCCAATCTTCTAACGCATCATTCCTTGAATTCTACCACAAGTTTGCGACAGATCTTGAATTCCAGTTGGAGAGTCTGAACGAAACCATCGAGTTTGAAGGTCCAGACCCCGACGACGACTTTGCCCGCATGGAAGGTCTGATATCTTCCGACACGTGGGAGGCCTTTGCGCCTGAGTTGCCGCAGAAGATGATTTTCAATATTATCTACGGTCAGGCGCAAAAGAGTGGCAACAGGAAACTTTTCGTGCTGCGAGGCATTGCGAATGGTATGGAATTAGAGATGCGTTTCGCGCGAAAGGACGGTAAATGGAAATTGACAAAACTGTCGACGTAAAAGAGCTTAGAGGTAAGAGGTGAGAATGAGAGATATAGCAAACTACAGCCTAAAGGAGCATAACACGTTTGGCATTGAGGCGCGGTGCAGTAGATTTTTGGAATACAGCACTGTGGATGAGGCCAAAGTTGTGGCTGCTATCTTGCGAGAGACAGGAGACCCCTATATAATAATAGGTGGAGGCAGTAACCTGTTGTTGACTCGCGATTTCGAGGGCATTGTAGTTCACTCCGCGCTGATGGGCGTTGACATCGACGGTTGCAGGATGACTTGCGGCAGCGGCATGGAGTGGGACAGGGTAGTGGAAATGGCTGTGGAGCAGGGACTCTATGGTGCCGAGAACCTGTCGTCGATTCCAGGCGATGTTGGAGCCAGTGCCGTGCAGAACATCGGAGCCTATGGCGTCGAGGCGAAAGACCTGATTGTCGAAGTCGAAGCCATTGAGATTGCCACGGGACTGTTGCGGACTTTCAGCAATGCCGACTGCCAGTATGGCTACCGCGACAGCCGTTTCAAGCACGACTGGAAGAACCAGTTTCTGATGACTCACGTAACCTACGCGTTGCAATCGACGTTCGAGCCCAAGTTGGACTATGGTAATATCCGTGCAGAGCTGGAACGAAAAGGCATCAGCAATCTTACGGCAGCACAATTGCGTACTGTCATTATTGAAATCCGCAATGCCAAGTTGCCTGATCCCAAAGTGATGGGCAATGCAGGCAGTTTCTTTATGAATCCCGTGGTGAGCCGCGAGAAATACGAATCGCTGGCAGCACAGTATGAAGGCATGCCTCATTACACGATTGACAGCAACCACGAAAAGATTCCTGCCGGTTGGATGATAGAACAGTGTGGCTGGAAAGGCCGTTCGCTGGGCCGTGCAGGAGTTCATGACAAACAGGCGCTGGTGCTCGTCAATCGAGGCGGAGCCACAGGCGCGGAAGTCGTGACTTTGTGTGAAACCATCCGCAAGGATGTTCGCGAGAAATTTGGAATGGACATACATCCGGAAGTAAACATCATATGAAGCTGACATTTTTAGGAACGGGAACCTCGTGTGGCGTGCCGACAATCGGATGCCAATGCTACACGTGCAGCAGTACGGACGCGAAGGACAAGCGTCTGCGTTGTTCGGTACTCATCGAGACCGAACAGACGCGACTGCTCATCGACTGCGGTCCCGATTTCCGTCAGCAGATAATGAATCAGCCGTTTCGCAAGATTGACGGTATCCTGATTACCCACGCCCATTACGACCATATGGGAGGAATGGACGATATCCGCCCTTACTGTCAGTTTGGTGAAATCAATGTCTATGCCGACCCGATAGCCCGCAAGGGCATGCTCGAGATGCTGCCATACTGTTTTGTCGAACACCGCTATCCAGGCGTGCCGGCCATCCAGTTGCACGAGATTCATCCCCACGAAGCCTTACATATTGGCGACCTCGACATCATGCCATTCCAAGTGATGCATCACGACCTGCCGATATTGGGTTTCCGCATTGGTCCGTTGGCGTATATCACGGATATGAAGACCATTGACGACGGAGAACTGAAATACATCAAAGGTGCCGAAGTGCTGGTGGTAAACGCCCTGCGACAAAAGCCTCACCACTCGCACCAGACACTGGCTGAGGCCGTGGATTTTGCCCGTTTGATTGGTGCACGACAGACGTGGCTCATCCATTCGAGTCACGATATTGGCCGCCACGAAGAGGTGAACGCCTCGTTGCCGAAGGACATACAAATGGCGTATGACGGACAAGAGATTTTGATAGTTTAGAGTTAAAAGATAATAGTTTAGAGTTAGGAGATATGAAGAGAATATTACTATTGGCGACGGTGATGATGGCTGGGGTTTATGCGCTGGCTTGTACCAATTTTATTGTAGGCAAGAAAGCCTCGGTAGACGGCAGTGTCATCTGTTCGTATAATGCCGACTCGTATGGTGCATTTATGTGGCTCTACCACTATCCCGCTGGCAAGCATGCGAAAGGCGAGATGCGGAAAATTTACGAATGGGATACCAATAAATATCTCGGAGAAATTCCCGAGGCCGAAGAGACCTACAACGTCGTTGGCAATATCAACGAGTGGCAGGTAACCATTGGCGAAACAACCTATGGAGGCCGCGAGGAAATGGTTGATTCGACAGGCGTAATCGATTATGGTTCATTGATTTATATCTCTCTGCAACGCTCAAAGACCGCCCGCGAAGCCATCCAGACAATGACTACTCTGGCGGAGCAATACGGTTATTGTAGCGAAGGTGAGACGTTTACCATTTGCGACCCCGAAGAGGCTTGGATTCTGGAGATGCAGGGTTGTGGTCCCGACCGCAGCGTATCGAAAGAACGTGTCGTTTGGGTTGCCCGTCGTATTCCCGATGAAGCCATCTGCGGACATGCCAACCAGAGCCGCATTGGCGTATTTCCGTTGAAAGATAAGGAAAACGTGCTGTATTCGAAGAACGTCATCAAATATGCTCGTAAGATGGGCTGGTTCAGCGGCAAGGATGAGGAGTTCTCGTTTAAGAATGCCTACGCCTTCCCCGATTTCAGTGGTCGTCGCATTTGTGATGCCCGCGTGTGGAGTTTTTTCAATCACCACGTGAAAGGTATGGACCGCTATCTGCCTTGGGCGTTGGGTAAGGACAAGGACGCTGAGGATATGCCGCTGTGGGTCATTCCCGACAAGAAAGTGAGTGTTCAGGACATTATGAACGATATGCGAGACCACTACGAAGGCACGCCGATGGCTATCGACTCGACGGATATCGGTGGTGGTATCTGGCAAATGCCTTATCGTCCCACACCTTTATATTATAAAGTGGATGGCAAGAAATACTTCAACGAACGTCCGACGTCGACGCAGCAGACTGCATGGACCTACGTTTCGCAGATGCGTTCGTGGATGCCCCGCGAGGTTGGAGGTTGTTTCTGGTTTGGGAACGATGACGGCAACATGGTGGCTTATACCCCCATCTATTGTTCGATGACTGAACAGCCCGAGTGTTACAATACTCCCGATGCCGACGAGGTGACATTCTCTATGAAAAATGCCTACTGGGTGGAAAACTGGGTCAGCAACATGGTTTATCCGCGCTACTCGATGCTGTTCCCGTCGCTGAAGGCCGTTCGCGACTCCCTGCAGAATGCCTATTTTGCTCAGCAGCCCGACATCGAGGCCAAAGCGATGAAGATGGAATCCGCCGAGATGCAGCGTTTCCTTAATGCTTATAGCATCCAACAGGCTCAGCAGATGCTCGCACGCTGGCAGCAGCTGGCTTTCTATCTCGTGGTGAAATACAACGATATGGCCGTGAAACCTGATGAGAACGGTGTCTTCAAACGTTCGAAATACGGACTCGGCGCTACTGTCAAGCGTCCCGGTTTTGCTCCAAGCTACGCTCGTGAACTCATCCACAGTACAGGAGACCGCTACGTCGTGCCCGAATGATGGTTCATTATTAATGGTTCAAATCAAAAAGTTCAAAGATTAAAGTTCAAAGTCCATGACGCTCATTATTGTAACAATGCTCATTTTGGCCTATGTGCTCATAGCCACAGGTCATCTGACAGGAGTCAACAAGGCCGCCATCGCCATGTTCCTCGGAACAGTGGGGTGGGTGATTTATGTCTGTTGGGGAGCCGATTTCGTGGCCGACCAACATCCGCTGGATTATCAGGAGTGGCTCAATGGTGCCGAGCCTACCAGTGAGAAGGTCAAGTTGTTCATCTACAATAATGTGTTTCTGAACTACGTCGGCAAGGCGGCAGCCATTGTTATGTTCCTGCTGGCCACGATGTCGATAGTGGAAATTCTCAACAACAACGGTTGTTTCGACTTCATTACCGAATGGATTCGTACGCGCAACTCGAAACGGCTGTTGTGGACTATTACCCTCGCAACGTTTATCCTTTCGGCCAATCTCGATAATCTCACGACGGCAACAATGATGCTGGTCATTATGCATAATATCCTGCAAAACTCCCGTCAGCGCATGCTGGTGGGTTCAGCCATCGTACTTGCCGCCAATGCGGGAGGTAGTTTTACGGTCATTGGCGACCCCATCGGACTGATACTTTGGGATGGTGGTGCCGTGACGGCAAGCCGATTCTCGGCCTACCTGCTTATTCCTGCCTTGGTGGCGTGGATTATTCCTACCATTCTGATTAACCGTCAGTTACCCGACCGTCTCGATACCGCTTGGAATCCTACGCCTTATCGTGGCGACGACACGCGCCTGAACCGCTGGCAGCGTGTTGTCATGCTCATCGTGGGCATTGGTGGATTGTGGTTTATTCCCACCTTCCACAATATCACTAAGCTGGCGCCTTTCCTTGGCGCGCTGTGTGTGCTGTCGGTATTGTGGGTTGTCAACGAGGCCTTCAACCGCAAACTGATGAAGGCCGATCAGATGGCTCAGCGTCGCATTCCGCGTGCCTTGCAATATGGTGCTTTGCAGCAGATGTTGTTTGTCATGGGCATTCTGCTAGGCATGGGTGTGGTTACAGAAACGGGTGTGTGGAGCGACGTGGCAGGATGGTTCGACACTTACATTCACGACATCTGGCTCATGGGAATTCTGGCGGGAATGCTTAGCTCTATCGTCGATTCGTTTACTATCGCCATTTCCAACATCTCGCTCTACACACTGGGCGGTGGCGCACTCGGCACCAACGGCGCTTATTGGAGTGTCGTGGCATACACGACAGCCATCGGCGGCTGTCTGCTGACGATTGGCAGCATCAGCGGTCTTGCCCTGATGAGAATGGAACATGTACGTCTTGGTTGGTATGTGAAACACATGACGCCCAAGGTGCTGTTGGGCTGGATTATTGGTTACATCATCCTATGGCTGGAGATGAATATGTTCTACGTAATATAAGAAAATGGGCTCACCTTTTGGTGGGCTCGAATTTTTTTCGTAATTTTGCACGCGTTTTTAGAGACATCAAATATCATTGCAATGAATATATCGTATAAATGGTTAAAAGAGTACGTTGATTTCGACCTCACCCCGCAGGAGGTTTGTGATGCGCTGACATCGACAGGTCTGGAGGTTGACGCACTCGAAGAAGTACAAAGTATTAAGGGCGGTCTGAAGGGACTTTACGTTGGTAAAGTGCTCACGTGCGAGATGCACCCCGATTCAGACCATTTGCATGTAACTACCGTTGATTTGGGCAAGGGCGAACCCCAGCAGATTGTTTGCGGCGCTCCCAATGTGGCTGCTGGCCAGAAGGTCATCGTGGCTGATTTGGGCTGTGTGCTCTATGATGGCGACAAGGAGTTTGTCATCAAGAAGTCGAAGCTGCGTGGCGTCGAGTCGCTGGGTATGATTTGTGCCGAGGACGAGATTGGCATCGGTACCGACCATGCTGGCATCATCGTATTGCCTGAGGACGCTGTTGTTGGCACACCTGCCGCCGAATATTACCACTTGGAGAGCGACTGGCTAATCGAGGTTGATATCACTGCCAACCGTGCCGATGCCCTCAGTCACTGGGGTGTTGCTCGCGACCTCTACGCTTGGTTGAAGCAGAACGGCTATAAGACAGCCACGCACCATCCGGTGGTCGACGATTTCGTCGTCGACAATAACTCCCTCCCCATCGACGTCGTCATTGAGAACACGGAGGCCTGCAAGCGCTATGCCTGTGTCAGCATCACCGACTGCGAGGTAAAGGAGTCGCCCGAATGGCTGAAGAACAAGCTGAGCGTTATTGGTCTGCGTCCCATCAACAACATCGTGGACATCACCAACTACGTGATGATGGCATTGGGCCAGCCCCTGCACACCTTCGATGCCGATATGGTGAAGGGTCACAAGATTGTGGTGAAGACCATGCCTGAAGGCACACCGTTTGTGACGCTGGATGGTGAGGAGCACAAGCTCTCTGACCGCGACCTCGCTATCTGCAATGCCGAGGACCCCATGTGTATCGCTGGCGTATTTGGCGGAAAGGGTAGTGGTACATATGAGACCACGAAGAACGTCGTGCTCGAGAGTGCTTACTTCCATCCCACATGGATTCGTAAGTCGGCTCGCCGTCATGGTTTGAGCACCGATGCTTCGTTCCGTTTCGAGCGCGGTATCGATCCCAATGGCGTGATTGATGCACTGAAATATGCCGCCCAGCTTTGCAAGGAACTGGCTGGTGGTAAGGTGTCGATGGAAATCAAGGACGTTTATCCCGAGAAGATGGAGAACGCCGTTGTCGACCTCCAGTACAGCTATGTTCACTCGCTGGTTGGTAAGGATATTCCCGTTGAGACCATCAAGAGCATTTGCGACTCGCTGGAGATGAAGGTACTCAGCGAAAATGCCGAGGGCCTGAAACTCGAAGTCCCCGCATACCGTGTCGATGTGCAGCGTCCTTGCGACGTGGTGGAAGACATCCTGCGCATCTACGGATATAATAATGTGGAGATTCCCACGCAGTTGAAGTCTAGCCTTGTCATCAAGGGCGACGAAGACCAGAAGCACAAGTTGGCCAACCTCGTTTCTGAGCAGTTGGTAGGTGCTGGCTTCAACGAAATCCTGAATAACTCGTTGACCAAGGCTGCCTACTATGCAGAAGAGCAGCAGGCTCAGTTGGTAAAGATTATGAACCCGCTGTCGAGCGACTTGAACGTGATGCGTGGCACGCTGCTGTATGGCGGTTTGGAGAGCGTCGAACACAATGTCAAGCGCAAGAACCCCAACTGCCGTTTCTTTGAATTCGGCAACGTCTATAGCTTCGACCCTGCCAAGGAAAATCAGGACGACCCCATGCAGGCTTATAAGGAGCAGTATCACATGGGCATGTGGCTCACAGGTAAGCGTGTTGAGGGTTCGTGGGCTCATGCCAACGAGGATACGTCGTTTGCCGAGCTCGATGCACACGTAGATAACATCCTTGCTCGCATCGGTGTGCAGCCAGGTATGTTGGTGCGCAAGAAGAGTGAGAACGCCATCTTCTCCGCAGGTCTAACTATCGAGAATCGCGGTGGCAAAAAGCTCATTGAACTGGGTGTGCTGACCAAGAAGCTGCAGAAGAAGTTCGACATCGACACTCCCGTGTATTATGCCGAGCTCAACTGGACCGCGCTGATGAAGGTCATCCGCAAGCAGAAAGTGGAATTCACCGACATTCCTAAGTTCCCGTCAGTGAGCCGCGACCTCGCCCTGCTCATTGACAAGAGTGTTGAGTTCCAGCAGATTGAAGACATTGCTCGTCAGACGGAGCGTAAGTTCCTAAAGAAAGTCGAGCTGTTCGACGTCTATGAGGGCGACAAACTGCCCGCTGGCAAGAAGTCGTATGCCGTCAACTTCATCCTGCAAGACCCTGAAAAGACCATGGGCGACAAGCAAATCGACGCCATCATGCAGAAGTTGATTCAGAACCTCAAGAAGCAACTCAATGCCGAGTTGCGCTAACGTCTCGTAATACCGTAATCCCGGAATACCGAAATAACGTAATAACGACAAAAAAATAATAACGAAAATAATAAAAATATGGGAAGAGCATTTGAATATCGTAAGGCTACAAAGCTGAAGCGATGGGGCCACATGGCCAAGACATTTACAAAGATTGGTAAGCAGATCGCTATCGCGGTTAAGGCTGGCGGTCCAGAGCCAGAGAACAACCCCGCACTGCGTGCTATCATCGCAAACGCTAAGCGCGAGAACATGCCGAAGGATAACATCGAGCGTGCTATCAAGAACGCGATGGGTAAAGACCAGAGCGACTACAAGGAGGTGACTTACGAGGGATATGGTCCTCACGGAGTGGCTATCTTCGTCGACACCCTGACCGACAACACCACCCGTACCGTTGGTGACGTTCGTTCGGTGTTCAACAAGTTCAACGGCAACCTTGGTACACAGGGCTCGCTGTCGTTCCTGTTCGACCACAAGTGCGTGTTCACCTTCAAAAAGACTGACGGTCTCGATATGGACGAGATGATTCTCGACCTGATTGACTACGGTGTAGAGGATGAGTACGACGAGGACGAGGAAGAAAACTCAATCACCATCTATGGCGATCCTTCAAGCTTCGGCGCTATCCAGAAGCACTTGGAGGAGAACGGTTTCGAGGTTACTGGTGCTGAGTTCACCCGCATTCCTAACGACCTGAAGGACGTTACTCCTGAGGAGCGCGAGACCATCGACAAGATGATTGAGAAGCTCGAGGATTTCGACGATGTTCAGACCGTTTACACGAACATGAAACCCGAGGGTATTGAGGAATAATTGGCAATTAGTAATTAGCTGAAAGCCAACTGCTAAAAACAAACTTTCTTGAGTCCGGCCGTCCTACACAAGAGCGGCCGGCTCTTTTGTTAAAATTTCAAATAGGGATTGTACATCAGCTCGTCGGCGATGGTAGTTTGGGGACCATGACCGGAAAGAATAATGGTCTCGGCAGGCAGACGGCTGATGACAGTACGGAGACTTTGAGTCATGTCCTGCCAACTGCCTTCGGGGAAATCTGTTCGTCCAATGCTCATTCGGAACAACGTATCACCCGAAAATGCCACGTTTTCAGCCAGACAATAGAATAGGGCAGAGCCATGGGAATGACCGGGCGTCTGAAGTACGGTGAACTGATGGCTGCCAAAGGAAATAATGTCGCCATTTTTCAGCAGTTTCCCTATGGGCGGTTGGTCGTCAGGAATATCCATGCCAAAGAGTTCCTTAGCATGCTGTGGAAGTCGTTCGAGCAGCACACGATCCTCTTCGCAAATTTCTACCTGTAAACCATAGGTCTTGTAAAGAAAAGCGTTACCGAAATTATGGTCCAGATGACCATGTGTAGCAAGGAGGTGAACGGGCGTCAACTGTTGGTCGGTGATGTAACGGCGAATAGCTTCGCACTCTTCTTCGTAGTAGGCTCCACAGTCGATGATGATACACTCGCGGCTGTCGTCACTAACGACGTAGCAATTCTCCTGCAAAGGATTACACATGAAACGTTTAATATCCATAGTCGTGTCGTATTTTTTATTTATGTCTGCAAAGGTACTAAAATATTTCTTAATTTAATATTATTTAGATGTAGAAATGTGGATTATAAGCGGGAAAATGAGTACTTTTGCAACTCAGAATACGAAAAATAAGTATATAAAAAAGAAAATAAGACTATGGCAGAAGCTATTGACATCCGCGAATTGAACATCCGGATAGAACAACAAAGTGGATTCGTGCAGAACCTTGTGTCGGGCATGGATCAGGTTATTGTAGGACAGAAACATTTGGTTGATTCACTGCTCATCGGACTGTTGAGCGACGGCAATATCCTATTGGAAGGTGTGCCGGGACTGGCAAAGACGTTAGCTATCAAAACGCTGGCACAACTGATTGATGCTACATACAGTCGAATCCAGTTTACGCCGGACTTGCTGCCCGCTGACGTGACAGGTACGATGATTTACTCGCAAAAGGAAGAGAAATTCCAAGTAAAGCGTGGTCCGGTATTTGCCAACTTCGTGCTGGCAGACGAAATCAACCGTGCTCCGGCAAAGGTTCAGAGTGCATTGCTGGAATCCATGCAGGAAAAGCAGGTGACTATTGGTAGCGACACGTTCGAACTGCCAAATCCCTTCTTGGTAATGGCTACTCAGAACCCGATAGAACAGGAGGGTACCTATCCATTGCCTGAAGCACAGATGGACCGTTTCATGCTGAAGGTAGTGATTGGCTATCCGACAATTGACGAGGAAAAGAAGATTATCCGCGAGAATATCCAGGAATCTTTACCGAAGGTTCGTCCCGTAACAACTTCCGACGAGATTCTGAAAGCGCGTCAGGTGGTTCGTGAAGTATATATCGACGAGAAGATTGAGCAGTATATTGCCGACATCGTGTTTTCTACACGTTATCCCGATCGCTACGGTCTGAAGGATATGAAGGATATGATTTCGTTTGGCGGTTCACCACGTGCCAGTATCAATCTGGCCAAAGCTGCCCGCGCCTATGCTTTCATCAAGCGTCGTGGCTATGTGGTGCCTGAGGATGTCCGCGCCATTGCTCATGACGTACTGCGCCATCGCATTGGACTGACCTATGAAGCCGAGGCATCAAACGTAACCAGCGAGGAGATTGTCAGCAAGATTATCAATAAGGTTGAGGTGCCCTGATTCTAGAAACTCTAGATATTCTAGAACATCTAGATAACGATATGGAAACTAGTGAGATTCTAAAGAAAGTACGGAAGATAGAGATCAAGGCCCGCGGTCTGAGCTCAAACGTCTTCGCAGGGCAATACCACAGTGCCTTTAAGGGTAGGGGTATGGCCTTTAGCGAGGTGCGCGAGTATCAGTATGGCGACGATGTGCGTGACATTGACTGGAACGTTACCGCCCGTTTCCACCGTCCCTACGTGAAGGTTTTTGAGGAGGAACGCGAGTTGACGGTCATGCTGATGATTGATGTCAGTGGTTCGTTGGATTTCGGTACGCAACACCAAATGAAGCGCGATATGGTGACGGAGATAGCCGCCACGATAGCCTTCTCGGCCATTCAGAACAACGACAAGATAGGCGTGGCATTCTTCTCCGATCGTATTGAGAAGTATATCCCGCCCAAGAAAGGCCGCAAGCACATTCTCTATATAATCCGTGAAATGCTCGATTTCCATCCTGTCTCAAAGCGTACTGACGTGAAGCAGGCACTGGAATTCCTGACCAGCGTGTCGAAACGTCGCTGTACGGCCTTTGTGTTGAGCGATTTCTACGACCGTCAGGACTTCCTACAGCCTTTGCAGATTGCCAATCGCAAACACGATGTGGTGGCTTTACAGGTGTACGACCAGCGTGCCCGTGAATTGCCGGATGTCGGATTGATGCGCGTGGTGGATGCTGAGACGGGATATGAGCAGTATATTGACACCTCCAGCAAACGTCTGCGTCAGGCTCATGAGAAATATTGGCGTCAGCGTCAGGAAGTGTTGCGTGAAACGATGAACAAGAGCAATGTCGACCTGGTAAGTATAGCCACTAACGAAGATTATGTGAAGGCATTGCTGTTGTTATTTAAACAAAGAAGTTGATGAAGAGAACAACGATACTTATAGGATTCATTCTCAGCACGTTGCTGGCTATGGCGCAAGCAAGTGTTAAAGCTGTAATCAATCCTATTGAGATGATGATTGGTGAACAGGCACAGGTGGTGCTGACTATTGACGGAGGTGAAAATGCCAAAGTGGAATGGCCCCAGCTGAAGCCCCGCCAGATGTTGGTGCCAGGCGTAGAGGTTATCAACACCCAGCATCCCGAGAGCAACACGATGCTCATCACGCTGACCTCGTTTGACGGAAAATTATATTCCCTTCCTCCCTTCGTTGTCAAGGTCAATGGCAAAGAGCTGAAGACCAACGAACTGGCGCTGAAAGTGGTGGAAGTAGAGGTCGATACGACTCAGATGAATCGTTTCTTCGGTCCTAAGGATGTTCAGGACAATCCCTTCCAATGGAGCGACTGGAGCACGTCGTTTTGGTTAAGTCTCCTAATACTGTTGCTGCTGGCTTTGAGTTATTGGCTCTATCTGCGGCTACGCGACAACAAACCAGTCATTTCGCACATCAAGATTGTACGCCGTTTGCTGCCCCATCAGAAGGCCATGAAGGAGATTGAGCAAATCAAGGCCGACAAGATGGTGGCATCGGAAGACCAGAAGGAGTATTATACGAAGTTGACCGAAACACTTCGCAAATATATAGAAGAGCGCTACGGTTTCTCGGCTATGGAGATGACCAGTTCGGAGATTATCGAACGTCTGATGTCGCAGGGCGACCAACAAAGTTTGGACGAACTGCGCCAGTTGTTTACCACTGCCGACTTGGTGAAGTTTGCCAAATACTCAACGATGATCAATGAAAACGATGCCAACCTTGTGAGTGCCATCGACTTCATCAACCAGACAAAGCTGGAGAATCAGCCCACTGAGGAAGTCCAAAAGCCCGTGCTTTCGGCTGAGGACCAGCGTTCACAGAAAGAACGTCGTGTATTGAAGACCGTCATAGCTGTGATTACCGTCGTTGCTGCGACACTCTTCTGCTACGTCGTATATCAAGTTTATCAGCTGTTAGTATAGAAAAAAAATGGAGTTTGCCAATAAAGAATATCTGTTGCTGCTGTTGCTGTTGATACCTTACCTCGTGTGGTATCTGATGTACAGGAAGAAGGCCGAACCGACAATCCGCCTTGGCGATACGAATGCTTATCGCTATGCACCGCGTTCGTGGAAAGTGACGTTGATGCCGTTGCAGCCTCTGTTGCGTATAGCCGTCTTCGTACTGGTGGTGCTGATACTGGCTCGTCCGCAGACGCAGAACTCATGGAAGAATCAAACGGTAGAAGGAATTGACATTATGCTGGCAATGGACGTGTCTACGTCGATGTTGGCGGAAGACCTGAAGCCCAACCGTATCGAGGCCGCCAAAAAGGTTGCCGCGGAATTCATTGTAGGACGTCCCAACGACAATATCGGACTGACCATCTTTGCCGGTGAGTCGTTCACACAGTGTCCGATGACTACTGACCACAGCTCACTGCTGAGCCTGTTGCAGAATGTTCGTACGGACATTGCTGCCCGCGGACCTCAGGGCGGTGGTATTGAGGATGGTACTGCCATCGGAATGGGCTTGGCCAATGCCGTTTCGCGTCTAAAGGATTCGAAAGCGAAGAGCCGTGTGGTCATTCTGTTGACCGACGGTTCTAACAACCGTGGTGACCTCTCGCCGATGACTGCCGCAGAGATTGCCAAGAGTCTGGACATTCGCGTCTATACCATTGGTGTTGGAACGAAAGGAACGGCCCCGTTCCCGCCTTCCGCAACGGGACTGCCCGGATATGTAAACCTGCCTGTGGAGATTGACACCAAGACGTTGTCCGATATTGCCGGTGCGACAGATGGTGACTTCTATCGTGCCACCAACAACCGCGAGTTGCAGAATATCTATAAGGAAATCGATAAGTTGGAGAAGAGCAAGCTGAATGTCAAGCAGTTCAGTCGTCGCTACGAGGCCTATCAGCCTTTTGCCGTGGCGGCTGTCATCCTGCTGTTGTTGGAAATCCTGCTCCGCATCACTATTTTCAGAAAATTACCATAAGGAGATATGTTTAGATTCGAAGACCCCATATACCTATATTTATTAGCGCTGATTCCCCTGTTGGCGCTGATACGCTTTTTCATGGTTCACCAGCAAAAGAAACGCTTGCGCAAATTCGGCGATCCGGAATTGGTTCGCCAGTTGATGCCTAATGTGTCACGCTTCCGTCCGATGGTGAAGTTCTATCTGCTGCTGGGTGCTTTGGCATTGCTCATCGTGGTGTTAGCCCGTCCGCAGCTAGGCACAAAAATCAGTCACGAGAAACGTACGGGTATCGAAACCATCATTTGTATGGACATCAGTAATTCGATGCTCGCTGAGGATGTGACACCCAGCCGTCTGGACCGTGCAAAGATGATGGTGGAAAACCTTGTCGACCACTTTACGAACGACAAAATCGGTCTGATTGTATTTGCCGGAGAAGCCTTTGTACAGTTGCCCATTACCAGCGACTACGTCAGTGCCAAGATGTTCCTTTCGAGCATCAATCCCTCGATGCTTTCCACACAGGGAACGGATATCGCAGCTGCTATCACCATGGCCTCACATAGTTTCACGCAAGAGGAAAACATCGGTAAGGCAATTATCGTCATCACCGATGGTGAAGACCATGAAGGCGGTGCGTTGGAAGCCGCCAAGGAAGCTAAGGAACGAGGCATGAACACCTATGTGCTGGGCGTCGGCTCACCCAATGGCGCTCCGATTCCTACGGGTACTGGCGATTACATGAAGGACAACAGCGGTCAGACGGTGATGTCGGCCTTAAATGAGGATATGTGCCGACAGTTGGCAGATGCCGGCAGCGGAGCCTATATCCATGTCGAGAACAACAGCAATGCCCAGGAACAGCTGGATAACGAACTCGACAAATTGGCGAAGAAAGAAACCTCCTCTACCATCTATAGCGACTACGACGAGCAGTTCCAGGCTGTGGCTATCATTGTGCTTCTGTTGTTGATTCTGGAGGTTTGCATCCTTGAAATCAAGAATCCGATGCTCAAGAATGTATCGTTGTTTAAAAGAAGTAAGAGGTTAGAGGTGAGAGGTGAGAGAATAGTCTCTTCCCGTCTTATCCTGCTCTTGTTCATTTCTCTTACCTCTTACCTCTCACCGCTTACCACTAATGCTCAGAGCGACCGCCAGATGATTCGTCAGGGCAACAAACTTTATCGTAAGGGCAATGTGGCTGAAGCAGAAGTGTCATATCGTAAAGCTGTAGAACGCAACGAGCGTAATGCCCAGGCCAACTATAACCTTGGCAATGCGCTGATGGGACAGCGTAAGGATTCGCTGGCTATTACCCAACTGGAGAAAGCTGCCAAGTTGGAAACCAATCCGTTGCGCCGTGCACAGGCATATCATAACATGGGTGTTATCTGTCAGCAACACAGGATGTTCGGCGAGGCCATTGAGGCTTACAAAGAAGCTTTGCGCAACAATCCCACTGACAATGAGACACGTTACAATCTGGCACTCTGCAAGCGTCAGCAGCAAGAACAGCAGCAGGACCAGAACCAGCAAAACAAGGACAATAAGGACAACAAAGACAAGCAAGACCAGCAGAAGCAGGACCAACAGCAGAAGCAGGATGAGAAAAAACAGGAGCAGCAACAGAAACAGCAAATGAGCAAGGAAAATGCCGAGCAACTGCTGAATGCTGCCATGCAGGAAGAGAAACAAACCCAGGAGCGCATGAAGAAGGCTCAGCAACAGCCTCAGAAGCGCCGCTTGGAAAAGAATTGGTAAAGAAAGAAATATGAGACGACTGATACTATTCTTAATAGGTTGTATATCGATTGCAGTGTCGTGGGCACAGACGCTGACAGGACGCGCTCCGGCTCAGGTGGCTGTGGGTGAGCAGTTCCGTTTGAGCTATACCGTTAACACCGACGACGCAAAAGGCTTCCGGGCTGGCGACATTCCTGACGCCTTCGACGTGTTGATGGGGCCCTCGACGTCTACTCAGTCGAGTTTCCAGATGGTCAATGGCCATACGTCGAGTTCGTCGAGCATTACCTATACCTATATCCTCTCGGCAAAAAAGAACGGTTCGTTTACCATTCCTGCTGCTCACGTGACGGCAGGCGGTAAGACGATAACTTCCAACGAATTGCATATCAAGGTGAGCGGACAGGCTCAGCAAGGCGGACAACATGGCGGTCATCAGCAGAGCAGTACGGGAGAAATCCGTAACGCTGGCAGTTCCATTTCCGGCAGCGACCTCTTCATCAAGGTGACAGCATCCAAACAGCACGTTCGTGAACAGGAGCCCATTCTGTTGACGTATAAGGTGTATACACTCGTCGGACTGACCCAGCTGAATGGTAAGATGGCCGATCTGAAGAGCTTCTATTCCCGCGAAGTACCACTGCCTCAGGAGAAGCAGTTCCATATCGAGAATCTCAACGGAAAGCCCTATCGGACTGTCACTTGGCAGCAATACGTCGTATTCCCCCAGACGATAGGCAAACTGGAAATCCCCAGCATTACCTACGAAGGTATCGTCGTACAGCAGAACCGCAACGTCGATCCCTTTGAGGCCTTCTTCAATGGAGGTTCCGGCTACGTCGAGGTGAAGAAGCAAATCAAGGCTCCTGGCATCACCATTCAGGTTGACCCGTTGCCTCAGCGTCCGGCAGGATTCTCCGGTGGTGTAGGCCGTTACTCCATTTCCGCCCAGTTGGACAAGGACGAAGTGAAGGCCAACGACCCCGTCAAACTGCGTGTCGTGGTTACTGGTGTCGGTAATATGAAACTGCTGAAGCAGCCCGAGGTGAAGTTCCCCAAGGACTTCGACCATTACGATGCCAAGGTGACCGACAAGACCCAGTTGACGACGAGTGGTCTTGAGGGTTCCATCACCTACGACTTCCTGGCTGTTCCACGTCATCAGGGCGATTACGAGATTCCTGCCATTGAATACACATATTTTGATACGCAGGCCAACGCCTACAAGACGGTGAAGACCGAACCCTTCAAACTCCATGTCGAAAAGGGTAGCGGCTCGTCGTCTGCCACCTATACCGGACAGGAAGACGTCGAACTACTGAACAGCGACATCCATTACATCAAGACCGGCGATACCCTTCAGCGCGGAGTCAACGAGTTCTTCTTTGCCTCTACGGAATATTGGGTGAGCCTGGCGTTGCTGTTGTTGGGCTTCATCTCGCTCTTCATCATCTTCCGTCAGCGAGCCATCGAGAATGCCGATATCGTGAAACAGCGTGCCGGCAAGGCTAACAAGGTGGCCACCAAACGACTGAAGAAAGCCGCAAAACTCATGGCTGGTGGCAAACAGAACGAATTCTACGACGAGGTGCTCCGCGCGCTTTGGGGTTACGTGGGCGACAAGCTCAATATGCCTGTCGAACAGCTCTCTCGTGAGAACATCAGCCAACAGTTGGAGTCGCGCAATGTTTCCAGCGAGACCATCAGTCAGTTCATTGGCGCCCTCGACGAATGTGAGTTTGCACGCTATGCACCCGGTGACGCTACAGGTAATATGAATAAGGTATATGATGCGGCAATGACTGCCATTACGCAGATTGCTGCGACGATGAAAAGAGGTAAGTGGAAAGAGGTAAGAGGTGAGAGAACACCTTCTGCCCGCTTGATTCTGCTTGCAGTCATATCTCTTACCTCTTACTTCTCACCTCTCACCTCTAATGCTGTCACAAAGGCCGAAGCCGACAGCGCTTACGTTCAGGAACGCTACCAGCAGGCTGCCAAGGACTACGAGGCATTGCTGAAACAAGGCGTCAGTGCCGACCTCTATTATAATCTCGGCAACTGCTACTACCGCATGGACCAGATGACACAGGCCGTGCTCAACTACGAGCGTGCGCTATTGCTCTCGCCAGGCGACAAGGACATCCGCTTCAACCTCCAGATGGCCCGTTCGAAGACCATCGACAAGATCACCCCAGAATCGGAGATGTTCTTTGTCACGTGGTATCGTTCGCTGGTCAACGTGATGAGTGTCGACGGTTGGGCCCGCACGGCGCTGGTGGCCTTGATTGTTGCCATCGTGCTGGCATTGTTCTACCTGTTCTCCGACCGCATCTGGCTTCGCAAGATAGGATTCTTCGGAGGCATCATCGCATTGCTGCTGTTCCTTGTAGGCAATCTCTTTGCCTGGCAACAGAAAAGCAATCTCACCCAGCGCACAGGGGCCATCATCATCAAGTCTGCGGTTAACGTCAAGAGTACGCCTTCGAAAAACGGTACCGACCTGTATATCCTGCACGAAGGCACGAAAGTCACGGTGACCGATTCCTCCATGCGTGAATGGCGCAAGATTCGTGTGGCCGACGGTAAGGAAGGATGGCTGGAAGTCTCGGAAATAGAAGTGATATAATATGGAAGAACTGATTCATTTTGACAAGGAACTGCTGCTTTGGATCAATGGCAGCGACTCGCTGGTGATGGACTCGGTCATCGTGACGCTCACCACCGCCACGACATGGATACCGATGTATCTGGCATTGTTTTATGTCGTACTGAAAAGCAACAGCACCGTTCGCGAAATCCTGCTCGTACTGGCGGGTGCGGCGGCATGTGTACTGCTCGCTGGCACCATCGACGACACCATCGTCAAACCCCTTGTGGCACGTTGGCGCCCGGGTCGCGACCCCGAGATAGGCATGCTGGTTGATACCGTCGACGGCTATCGTGGCGGCAACTACGGTTTCTTCTCTGCCCATGCGGCAAACACGTTCTCCATAGCGATATTCATGTCGTTGCACATGCGACAGCGGCTGTTGACCATTTTCCTCATCTGCTGGTCGCTCCTCAACTGCTATACGCGCCTCTATCTGGGCGTCCACTATCCCGGCGATATCACCGTCGGACTCATCTGGGGCGGTCTCGTGGGCTTTGGCGTCTATAAAGGCTACTGCCATTTCGCGCACCCTGCCGTCTATACCCGTCCGTTGTGCGACATTCCCATCGCCGTGTTCTGCCTGACGCTGCTCTTTGCCGTTGTCAAGGCGTTATTCCAATTATTGTAAACGATGAATACAAAAGAAATACATATCAGCGATTACACCTACGACCTGCCCGACGAGCGCATAGCGAAGTTCCCGATGGCCGAGCGCGACCACTCGAAGCTGTTGCTTTACCGCCAGGGTGAGGTAGGGGAGGACGTGTTCTACAACCTGCCCCAATATCTGCCCGAAGGAGCGCTGATGGTGATGAATAATACGCGCGTCATCCAGGCGCGACTGCATTTCCGTAAAGAAACGGGAGCTTTGATTGAGATCTTCCTGTTAGAGCCCGCCTTGCCGCGCGACTACGAACAGATGTTCCAGCAGACCAGCCGTTGTCAGTGGCTCTGTCTGGTAGGCAACCAGAAGAAATGGAAAGAAGGGCCGCTGACGCGGACGTTGAACGTTGAACATGGAACGTTGAACGTTACGGCTACGCGCAAGGGCGAGGTCGGCACCAGTCAGCTCATTGAATTCGAATGGAAGAACATTTCTCTCACCTCTAACCCCTCACCTCTTACCTCTATCAGTTTCGCTGAAGTCATCGACGTGATGGGCGAACTGCCCATTCCGCCTTATCTGAATCGCGAGACACAGGAAAGCGACAAGACGACCTATCAGACCGTCTATTCGAAGATTAAGGGCAGCGTGGCGGCTCCGACGGCCGGCCTCCACTTCACCGATCGTGTCCTGAGCGACATCGACGCCCGTGGCATCGAACGCGAGGAAGTCACCCTGCACGTCGGCGCTGGCACCTTCCGACCGGTCAAAAGCGAAACCATCGGCGACCACCCTATGCACACGGAGTACATTGCCGTCCATCGCCACACCATCGAGCGCCTGTTGGCACACAATGGCGAGGCAATAGCCGTCGGAACCACCAGTGTCCGCACACTCGAGAGCCTCTATTATATGGGTTTGAAACTTGAAAGCAACCCCGATCTCTCTGCCGACGACCTTCATGTCCACCAATGGGAACCTTACGAACAGACGGCCAGCATTTCGCCTCTGAAGGCTTTGCAGAACCTGTTGGCGTGGTACGACCGAAACGACGAGACGGTCCTCCACAGCTCCACGCAGATTATCATTGCGCCGGGCTACGACTATAAGATTGTCAAGATGCTCATCACCAATTTCCATCAGCCGCAGTCCACGCTGTTGCTGTTGGTCAGTGCCTTCGTCCATGGCGACTGGCACAAGATTTACGACTACGCCCTGGCTCACGATTTCCGATTCCTGAGCTACGGCGACTCATCACTCCTCATCCCATAGATGGTTAATGGTTAAAGTTTAATGATTAATGGTTAAAGGACAAATGTCGTTCAATGTTCAATGTTCAACGTTCAATGTAAAATAATTCAACTTTCTCAAGTTGTAGGAGTTAAGGAGTTGAGCGAATGCGAAACTTAAATTAATGATTAATGGTTAAAGGACAAATGTCGTTCAATGTTCAACGTTCAACGTTCAATGTAAAATAATATGAAGTACGGATTCATCAAAGTGGCTGCTGCCGTTCCCGCTGTTCGCGTGGCCGACGTGGAATACAACGTTCAGGAGATTGAAAAAATCATATCGCTTGCCGACGGCGAGCACGTGGAGATTGTGTGTTTCCCCGAACTGTGCATTACGGGCTACACGTGTCAGGACTTGTTCAAAGAACAGCTGTTGCTGACGAAGTCGGAAGACGGTCTGCTGATGTTGCTCGATTTCACCCGCAAGCTCGACATCATCTGCATCGTCGGACTACCCGTACAGGCGGGCGGACTCCTGCTCAACTGTGCCGCAGTCATTCAGCGCGGTGCCATTCTGGGCGTCATCCCAAAGACCTACCTGCCTAACTACAACGAATTCTACGAGAAACGCTGGTTCGCCTCCGCTCAGGACCTGAATCCAACGGATATCCATCTGGCCGGCACGCCAGTCCACCTGTCCTCCGAACCGCAGTTGTTCCAGACGGCCGACGGTGTCAGGTTCGGTGTCGAGATCTGCGAGGACGTCTGGGCACCCATTCCTCCCAGCAACAACCTGACGATGGCCGGTGCCGAGATAGTCTTCAACTGCTCTGCCAGCGACGAGCTTATCGGCAAACACCGCTACCTGCGTTCGCTGGTGGCCCAGCAGAGCGCCCGCACCATGAGCGGCTACGTCTATAGCTCGTGCGGTTTCGGCGAATCCACGCAGGATGTCGTCTATGGCGGCAATGCCATGATTTTCGAGAATGGCCGTATCCTCGTCGAGGGCGACCGCTTCTCCTTCCAGCCACAGCTGAAGATGACTCAGATTGATGTCGAGCGTCTGCGCACCGAGCGTCAGACCAATTCCACGTTCATCAATGCCCAGCGCCAGGCTCACGCACAGATCGTCGATTGTAAGCCGCCCCTCGACGAACATCCGTTCCTGCTCCAGCGCCCCGTCGACGCCCATCCCTTCATCCCTGCCGACGACGAGATGACCGAGACCTGCGAGGAGATCCTGAACATCCAGACTGCCGGACTGGCCAAGCGACTCATCCATACCAATTGCCAGCATGTCGTCATCGGCATCAGCGGTGGCCTCGACTCTACGCTGGCCCTGCTGGTTTGCGTGCGCACCTTCGACAAGCTCGGCTACGACCGCAAGGGCATCATCGGCGTCACCATGCCGGGCTTCGGCACTACCGACCGCACCCACGACAACGCCTCGTCGCTCATGCAGACGCTGGGCATCTCGCAGATGGAGATCTCCATTGCCAAGGCCGTCAACCAGCATTTCTCCGACATCGGTCACGATGCCGCCATCCACGATGCCACCTACGAGAATTCCCAGGCGCGCGAACGCACACAGATCCTCATGGACCTCGCCAACAAGCTCAATGGCCTTGTCGTCGGCACCGGCGACCTCTCCGAGCTTGCCCTCGGCTGGGCTACCTATAATGGCGACCACATGTCGATGTATGGCGTCAATGCCAGCATCCCCAAGACGCTCATCCAGTATCTCATCCGTTACTACGCCTCCATGCCGGCATTCACCGCCCAGCGCGAGACGCTGCTCGACGTCATCGACACACCCATCTCGCCCGAGCTGACCCCTGCCGACGCCAATGGCAATATCAAGCAGAAGACCGAAGACCTCGTCGGACCCTACGAGCTCCACGATTTCTTCCTCTACTATTTCATGCGTTTCGGTTTCCGTCCCGCCAAGATCTTCCTGCTCGCACAGCAGGCCTTCGGCGACAAATACGACCGCGAGACCATCCAGAAATGGCTTAAGACCTTCTGCCGCCGCTTCTTCTCGCAACAGTTCAAGCGCTCCTGTCTGCCCGACGGTCCTAAGGTCGGCAGCATCAGCCTCTCGCCCCGCGGCGACTGGCGCATGCCCAGCGACGCCTGCTCCGCCTTATGGCTGAAAGAGTGCGACGAGCTCTAAAAGGAAGAGAACTGGCACCCCCTAATAGCACTTTTAACTTGCGCCATGTTGCTGCGCGAAACGGGGAGTGACTCGTGGCAATGCTTGATGAGCAATTGTGTTGAGCCGGAATGTGAAGTGATTTGTTCCACCTGACCAAGGTTGACCAGGAAGGCACGATGGCAGCGGACAACCATCGGGTAGGGTAGAAGGGTTCCTTCCAGCTGTTTCATCGTGACGCGAAGCATGTCGGTATGTACCTGACCGTCGCGCAGATGGTTGACCTTGACGTAGTTGCCAACGGCCTCAATAAATAATAGGTCGGAAATCTGGAGCGTCACGGATTCGTTCGTCGTGCCAGTGAGCGTCAGTTCTTGACTTTGACAAACGGTAGATTCCGGTGTCTGCTGGAGAGGCTTCTCACTCGGTTTTTCCGATTGTATCTCCTTCAATTGCTCATTCAGCAGTCGCATTTCTTCCAGTTCCATCGCCAGATACTTGCTGCGGAACTTGAAGCGCCAGTAGAGTCCGATGGCGAAGGAGAGAAATGCGATAATCACCAGCGTTTCCAGATAGTTGCTCAACGATAGTCTGTTGCCCTCTACCAGTTCGCTCATCGCAAAGTGGCGATAGAGACAGATGAGTAGCGACACCAACGGCGTGTTGATGCATTGGAAGCGGAGATTTCGGCTGATGATATAACTGACGCCACGGTCGTAGGAACGAGGCATGCGAATCATGTATCGCAGAATGATTTCCGTCAGGAAACAACTGAACAGGCCCAATGCAAATAATGCCAACAGATGGACAGAGGCCTGCCATTGCCACATTTCGAGTCCGAAGGGCTTGAAGATGGCTATTGCCAGCACCATGAAAACAGTGCTGATGAAACGTGTACTGATGGTTTCTTTGTGACCTTTGTTCATACGGGGTACAAAAGTAGCACTTTTTCCCAAAACAACCAAACCATTCGTCACATTTCCGCAATTTATCCCTCCATTTATCACACGGAATGCTCCCCGAGGAACGGGGAGATGACTTCCGCCGGAGGGGCTATTCATCACATTTTTATGCAGAATATCCCAGAAATTTGGTACTTTCCGCAACTATTCTTACCTTTGTAACGTCAAATAGACATAAATTTTGAGTGATATGAAAAAAGTGAGATTTTGGGCTGTATTGGCCATCGGTTTTATGAGTGTTATGAGCTTGAAGGCTCAGAGTCAGCGAATGAGTGAGTTCCAGAATGAGTTCAGCAGGTACCAGGCGCAATATCGCGACCTGATGTACAATGGAAAGCATAAGGAGGCGATGGCTCCGCTGGCAAGTTGCATCGCGATGCTTGACACCACCACGATTTTCAAGGTGTCGCCCATCCCCGAGGCAGCCATCATGGAGCAGAAGGGACTGCTGTACTACGACCAGGCGTGCTGCTATGCATTGGTGGGACAGAAGACGAAGGCGCGCACCTATCGTCAACAGGCACTTACGGCACTGGAGCAGTCGGTGCTGCTGGGCTACAAGGATTATAATAATATGGTGAACGACAACGACCTCGTCTCGCTGCGCAAGGACAAGAAATACCAGGCGCTACTGGCGCAGGTGAAAGACCGTCAGCCGCTGAATGTGCTGAAGAAGTCGGCTCCGTATGCAAAGGATGATGCGAAGGTAGAGTTCCGTTATCAACCCAAGAGATCGAACAATCTCTGCAAGGTTCGCGATTACTTTAAGCTCGATTCTGTAGCAGGTCAGGGCGATGAACTGTCGAAGATTATCAATCTGCTGCACTTTGCCCACGACAACATCCGCCACGACGGCAGCAACCAGGCGTTTGCCGAGTTGGATGCCATCGACCTTTACAACTATTACAAGGCTACTGGCAAGGGGGTGAACTGCCGCCAGCTGGCCATATCGCTCTGCGAGATGTACCTGTCGATGGGCATTCCTGCTCGCTATGTGACCTGCATGCCTGCCGATTCGCTCGATTATGAGTGCCATGTGATTAACACGGTGTGGTCGAGTCAGTTGCAGAAATGGCTTTATATCGACCCTACGATGGATGCCTGGGTGACTGATGAGAACGGCACGCTGCTTAGTATCGCCGAAGTGCGCGAACGACTCATTAACGACCAGCCCTTGGTGCTTTGTGAGACAGCCAACTGGAACCATGAGTCGCAGCAGACAAAGGAATACTATTTGGAAACCTATATGGCGAAGAACCTGTACTACTTTGTGTGCAAGAAGCTGAACCGCTTTAATCCTGAGAGCGTCTATCGCGACAACGATCCTGAAGGTGACGTCAGACTTATACCAGTAGGCTTCGTTAACAACAATTGGAAGTGTGATACCACAACCGACCCAGAGGTGTTCTGGGCTAAACCATGAACTGATTGACCAGGCCATCCAGTCAGAGAACTCGTCGGTGAGGAGGTTGACACTGAATATCATCGGTGGCGGTACAGCCATGCATCCCGAGCTGACCGAGAAAGACAAACAAAAATGCCGTAAGGCTATCAATAAGTTGTATATAATTAAAAACAAAAATAGCAATGATTATTAGATTAGAACAACCAAAAGATTATCGTGAGGTAGAGAACCTGACACGTGAGGCATTCTGGAATGTCTATCGTCCTGGATGCACAGAGCATTACGTGCTCAATCAGTATAGAACGAATCCCGACTTCATCCCTAAGTTGGACTTTGTGATGGAAGATGGCGATGGTGAGCACCAATCGCCTGGTAAGATTATCGGCCATGTGATGTTCTCCAAGGCAGAGATTACGCTTGACGACGGAACGGTGTTCCCTTCGTGGACTTTCGGCCCCATCAGCATTCATCCCGACTATAAGCGAAAGGGCTATGGCTTGAATTTGCTACAGTATGCAATAGAGAAAGCCAAGGAGATGGGTATAGGTCTTTTACAGATGGAAGGAAACATCGAATTCTACAAGCACGCAGGCTTCGACCTTGCCAGCAAGATGAAGATTCACTATCATGCCGAGCCGCGAGAGTCAGAGGTTCCGTATTTCCTCGCCCAAGAATTGATACCTGGCTATTGGGGTAATAGTGAGGGAACCTATTGTCCACCCAAGGGCTATTTTGTGGCCGACGAGAATCCTGAAGGCTTTGAGGCTTACGAAGCCACCTTTCCCAAGAAGGAGAAAGCATTCCAAGTGGGTCAGCTACCTCAGTTCTGTCAGAGTTGCGGTATGCCATTGACCCGCATCGAGGACTGCGGCACGAATGCGGACGGCAGCACCAACTTCGACTATTGTCAGTACTGCTACAAGGACGGACATTTCCTGCAGGAATGCACGATGGACGAAATGATTGAGCATTGTGCCCAGTTCGTTGACAAGGTAAACAAGAACATGCCCAAACCCATGACCAAGGAAGAATACAAGCAAGCGCCTGCGGCTCAAAAATACGAAGAGGCATGCGAACGCATGCGCGGTTTTTTCCCGATGCTAAAGAGATGGAGAAAATGATGACACTTCGACCATTCAACATCAACGATGCTCTGACTATTCTGAATTGGTGCAAGGATAAACATGCCTTCCGGCTATGGAGTGCTGACAGGTATAAGGATTTCCCTGTTCAGCCTGAAGAGATGATGGAACAGTACGAGGGAGAAAACATGTATCCGCTCACGGCTGTAGCTAATGATGAGATCGTCGGGCATATCCTATTGAGATTCCCCTCAGAGGATAAAAGTGTCATTCGTTTTGGCTTCGTCATCGTGGACGATTCGAAACGCGGTAAGGGCTATGGCAAGCAAATGCTGCGCCTCGCTATTGATTATGCACAGCAAGAGTTGGGCGCTCAGAAGATTACCCTTGGTGTGTTTTGTGATAATCTCTCTGCCGTCGAATGCTACAAGTCCGTCGGCTTCCACATCACAGGAGAAGATTCCTATCCAATTGACGGAGAGGAATGGAAAGGTTTTGAAATGGAATTAATAGAATAATATCGCTGCCCCAACAATGCCATGACGATGGAATGGTACAACGGCACCGACATCGACTCGCCCGATTACCAGTGCGGCATAATGATACCCATAGAAGAGCATTCATGAAACAGGAAATCGATTCCAAGAACACCAGTCGGGCGCAGGCATTCGAACTGTGGCTGAAAGAGTGCGACGAGCTCTAAGATCATACCTATTTAGCACGCACGCCCGGAAATGACCGAGTGACCAAAATGACCGATTTAAAATAGGATGACACTAGGACCTGTCACCTAAAAAACAAACCCGCATCGCTGCGGGCTTGTTTCGTTTTGCCGACGCTTCGGCAGGATTGGAAATCTCAATTCGGGATTGCAAGTGTTAGTTAATGTTTGTCTTTTCGATTCTTTTAAAAAAATAACGCCAATAATTATGAATAATATGATTTCTATTGTGAACGCACGATGTGCGTTATTTTATCGATGTAGTAGTCAAGGCCGAAGATTGAGCCTGCGAGAAGAAACGCCTGTCCGACGTAGATTAGTAGACCATTGGCTACGTCCTGAATGGTAAAAACCTGATAGCCTACCATGACGATGCTCGTTACGATGAGTGCTACGGCGCAGATATATTGTATTCGTTTCGTTGCCGTCATACTCTTACTGCATCAGCGTGGTTATCACCTCGTTGCCTGCATAGCCACCACCGGCTGCAATGAGGATGTAACCCAAAATCTTAAATATAGTCTTTATAATCTTCATAAGCTTAAATTTAAAGTTTCAAGATTCATGTTTCAAGATTCAATTTTCAACTTTCAACTCAAAAGAGTCGCCCCGAAGGGCGCTCTTTTAATTCTGGTCCATACCTCCACCGGGGTTACCGCTCTTGTAGAAGTACTTGGTTGCAACCTCACTCGATTCACCGTCCTTGATGGCGATAGCCTTCACGGTAGTGTTTTCCGTCAGAGTGAATGCCTCACTGTACAGAGTGCTCTCAGCCGTAGGCGTGCTGCCGTCGGTGGTGTAGTGGATCTCTGCGCCGTCAGGACCGCTCATGCTCACCTGAGTAGACTCAGCAAACGAGGCGTCACCACTAATGGTGGGCGAAGCTACGGATGAAGACTGCGAACCGCCTCCGCTCTGCGAACCGCTACCGGAGTTGCCTCCGTTGCCCGTAGATCCGTTATTCCCTGAGTTCGTAGATCCGGAATTTGTGTTCTCGCCCGTACCGTTGTCGTCGCCCTGTTCAGGCTCCTCCACGGTACCAGGGTCAGTACTAGTCACACGCTTCACAATCTCACCGTTGCGGTCGTAGCAGGTGATGTTGATGGCCGTATTGGCCAACTCCTCCTTCAGCGCCACCGTAGGGGTGAATACGATGCGACGGGTACGGATGAGACTCGACTTGACGTCGTTCACGTCTGCCACAGCTTTCGCGGACAAACCAAACCTCATGTTGCCCAGGCCGGGCAAGGCAACAGAATGGCCTTCCGTAGCCCACGCCTTGATGACTTCACCGGCCCCTTTCCAGCAGGCCTGCATAACTCCTTCTGAGACGCCACTTCGTATGGCCGCCTCCTTGATCACCTTCTCTGAGTCGAGTGTCGAGTACAGATCAGGCACCATCACGTAACGGTACACTTCAGGACCGTCTTTGGAGAACTTAAGCTTCTTCTCCTTCGCTTTGATCTTTAATGCCATAGTTTAAAAAGATTTCATGGTATTAAACTATCGTCTGACCAACTACATCGGGTGGCCAATTCCCGCCTTTTAAATATGGTACAAAGTTACAAAAAATAATTGAATTACGCAAACAATTTCGCAATTATTTTACCACAAAATGCAAAGTTTTTTAGTTAAAAATTGCAATCATAAAAATGGGGTATAACGTGCTGTCATACCCCATTACTTTGTATTCATTAAAATTCTAAACTCCGAGCACGATTGCTGGGTCAATGTTCAGTTTGCGGCTGATTTCTCTGCCGGTTTTTAGCGACGGCTCACCCTTACCAGTGATGATCTCACTGATACGGGCTGTACTGAGACCAAGCATCTCTGCCAGTTTACTCTGAGTCAGTCCCATTTCGAACATTCTGAGCTTGATAGTCTCCACCAGAGTTGGTGCAGCTATTGGGTAATGTTCTTCCTCATAGTCAGCAACCAAATCTGAAATCAGGTCAAGCTCCAGCAGGTTCTTATCATCAGCAGGGGTATCATTATTGACAACCTTCAACAATTCATTAATACGCTCGCATGCTGCTTTATACTGTATTTCATTCTTAATCTGCACCATACTTATATATTTTTAATGTCCTTAATCCTGTCATATTCCTCATGTGTACCGACAAATCGCATATATACCTTTTTATTGATGAAGAGCACAATAGCTATAATACGATAGTTGTTACCTTTGATGTCAAATACATATCGGTCATTGCCTACATAGTCGGCGGTGTTGAATGTCTGCTTGATATCGGCAAAGCTGTTCCAATTGGCTTTGCAAACACGCTTATACCAGTCACGCATAGCAACATCGGCATCTGCATGTTTTGCAACGAAATCCCTTATCATGGAAAATGAAATCACTCTCATATTCTCAATTTTGGTGCAAAGATAAGAAAAGATTTCGGTTTTACCAAATATTTTTCGGTTTATTTTAATTTTTGGCGGTTTACCCCCATTTTTTACGAAGCCTTCCAACACTTTTTCGAAAGCCATGGAAAAAGTGTTGGAAGGCTTCTCGGCAAGAAATACATCGGGAGCTACTGATACGGACGATACGGACAAGATGGACTATAGAGCCTATGAGTTTTATTATCTATAAAATCATGTGGTAAAAGCAACATTCCATTTTTATAATAAACTCAATAATTTCCAGTCCATATCGTCCGTATTGTCCGTAAGGTTAATCTTCCCCATGACGATATACACCGCTGTTTGGGTCGTGTAGCTGTTGGATTTCAGCTGGAGTATATTCGCGCACGATATATCCGCGGTCTCGATTGTGACTGTTGTCACGTCCCTTAACAAAGTGATGTTTCTTCATCATGGCACTCAAATGACGGGTGTCCACAGGTTTGCGAAGCCTTCCATAGTCTGCAATTTTAGCTGCAATCTCAGATAGTTTCAGGAATTTTGCGCCATCCATGTTTTTTTCAGCTGGAGCATAACAGGTCAGTAGGAGCTCTTCGATGCTGTCAGGTACCATGAACTTATCGACATGTTCCTTGAGTGCATCAACTTCAGAATTGTCAAACCAATAGTTGAAATTGTTTTTAAGCAGATACAGAGCCTGAGCATACATGCCTGAATATGGCAGTTTATTTGTGAATGGCGAATCAATATAGATGACATGGAATGGCAACCAGCGGCGATTACCCGTCTGGTCTGTCAGAAATTCTTCTTTGTTGCCGCTGGCAGCATAAGATGCAATGCGGACGCGCTTTTCCTTGTTGTGGCCGAATGAAGCACGTTCGTCAATGTGGGTACTTGTAACCAGCGCCTTCAGCTTGTTAAGTTCACGGTCTGACAGCTTGTCGAGTTCGTCAAGGTTGATGATGGCGTATTCAGCAGCACGAAGGCGTTCATCTTTGTCGAAGCGGTCCTGTTCGGGCATGTCGCTGACATAGGCCTGTAGCTCTGGTGGCAGCAAATTGCGTATCCATGTTGACTTGAAAATACCTTGCTTACCAATCAGACAAATGACCTGATGGTTCACCACATTCTCGTCTATCCATCCTTTCACCATAGCAACAAACCACTTACGGAAGCAACTATGCCAGAGTTTGTTTTCCTTATCGCTGGCCATGTGTACCGTATCGGCAGCTTGACCAATATAGTCAGGCATGTCGTCAGTCCATTCCTCCAGCGAGTTCAGATAAAGGCGGAGAGGATTGACTGCGGGTACCACACTACTGTTAAGCACTGTTCCGAAAAGTTTCTCGGTGAAGTTCTCGCCTGTGACTGAACAGCACTCTATGAATAGGTCATTCTCGTCGCGGTCGAACATTTCTTCCCACATGCCGTTCTTATTCAACATGCGCTTTTTGCGCGTCAGTATGTCGTATTGCAATTGTTTATCTTTGAGAAAGTTGGCTATCATCTCAGCCTTCACCGCATTACTGGAACGTTTCTCCATCCATGCGCCGAACTCACAGGCCGCAGTGCGGTAACAACTATGGATGATAGCTGATGGACTGTCGCTCATCTCAGCAGCATAAGCATCGTCTGCAGCTTGGGCAGCCTGCTCCTCATCAATGCCAAAGCGGTTGAGGATAAAGCCCACACGCATCACAAAATTATGATGACTGCCAGAAGCGAAATCAACACCATCTTCACGAACCATCTTCTCAGCACGCTGAAGACTGTCACCCAAGGCTACGGCCAAATGCTTTCCGTCCTTGCCCGCAGCCCAGCGAGGGGTTTTCATCTCCTTCAGGTTGCCCTCGTCATCAATGCCGAGATCCTGCCGTGACAGACGGAACGGACGTACATCAGGACGATATACGGCCTCTGGGTCGTAGCCCAGCCCCATCATGCGGTTGATGTTGCTGCATTCTGGATCCATTTGATGTCCGCACTGCACTCCGTATACATTGCTAATAAATTGGTGAACACGCTTGAAAATAGCTTCGCCACGCTTGAAATCGGTTGCCAGGTCAATGCTAATACCCTCAGGCAAGATAAAAGGTACTACGATGTGGTATCCTAAACCGGAAATACTGCGACAGCCTATTTTTGTATGATAAGATGTACGCATGATGGTAATGACGCGCTCCAACTCCTCCGACGGAAGCTGTTCGTTGGGGTTCTTGGCGTCAAAGTCAATCATTACGTTGTTCAGACATTCACGACAGTGAATCTTTTCTTTGCCGCCTACCATACGGAAAGATATGGCTACCTGAGGAAGCTTCTTCTTCTCTTTTTTGGCTTGAATACACTCCACAGAATCCTTCTGATAGCCGCCCTTGACCAGTAGACCACGGTGCAACTCTGTCTGTGCCTTCATCAACTCATCGGTACGAATCATCGTTACCAACTCTTCCGGACTAATGTCCCGAAAATCCTTGCTGTAATAACTTTCAATGATCTGCATGACTAAAATTATTTTTAAACGATTTAAACTATTCTAATACAGTTCGCAGGTAAACTCATCGCCATAGAAACGAAAATACCCGATGAACGCGCTGTTATCGGGTGCAAAATTACGAAAAAAAAGATTACGATTTTCGTGGTTTTCCAAAGTCACGCATTACCCTGAAAAACACGTTTTTCCCATAGTCATGAATTACTTTGGAAATGCTTTAAGAATTATTAACTACTACTTCTTGAGGTTGCTTTGTAATTTCTTCTCCTTAATCTCTTTAAACTTCTTGGGATAGTCTTTGATAATATGTCCGATAGCGGGTGCATAATCCTGGAATATCCTTTCCATTTCATCACACTCTTCCTGAGTAACCTCATACCCAAGTGAGTTTTCTGCTGTGCTTGGAGCAAATCCTCCTCCGAAACGTTGCACCAAAGGAGTAAGGAACTTCACGTTATTTGTTAGGCTATTATGGTCAAGAAGGATAGCCTTCAAGAATATAGCAATCTGCTTGGCTGTAAACAAAGGAATATCCTTGCCTTTTTTATCTCTTGTTTTAAATGCCAACAAATCGTTCTTAAGCGACTCTATCGTTTTCATTTCTTCCTCCGTGGGCTCGATTTTCCTTTTCCCCCTCTCTGTTTCAAGTTCTTTTTCTAAAGACGACACCTGCTGCTTTAGAGTTTTTTCGCTTGACTCAAGGCCTTCAACTTTCTTGAGAAGTTTTTCACGTTCCACTTTTTCATGCTCTACAATCTGGTTTCTGATACGTTCTATGTCTGCACTCGTATAACTTTCGGAGTTGGAAGCTTGCTCGCCAATATAGTCATAGTCATCAAATGGAATATCCTTATTTATGATGTCTTTGATGGCATTAATGAATTGCTTGATAACTGTCAAATCCGTATTTGTATTTGCCAAACTCTCCATCTCCTTAATAAATGAAGCAAAATGGGTGTTGTTCTTTGACGAACAAATCATTGCATAAGCACATATAAGAATTATTTGAGAACCTTCGTATCCACGATACATCTGACCTGCCACAAGTGCTGTTGCAGCGCGTTCAATTAAAAATTCCGGCCGATTGATATCCTTTAGTGTATGGACTACCTCTTTTGCGTTATACCACACATCGGCCTCGTCCTGATGGGTATCGTACATATTAGTCAAATATTTAATGATACCTTTCAAACTGCGAAAAAGTTGTTCTTCGCCATATTCTATGTAAAGATGGTCCAGTTCATCTCCATTATGTCTGGCATAAGCGAATACTGGTTTCACGTCCTTTTTCTTCTCCGCCTGTACTATTTCCATCAACTCCTCTTGCGCAAGTATCTTGTCTATTTGCTCGTTGATGGTTCCAAGGTGAACATCATTATACACTCCCATGTTCTTCTTTAGTCTAGGAAATACTATCTCCTGATATAACTTGTCATCACGATGAAGATAATATAGAATGATATAGACGCGACACAGAATAGCATGAAATAAACGTGGTGTGTTAACGCCATTAAAGACTCTGTTGTGTTTCTTAGCTTCTATCACAATGGTATCTACGGCAAACTGGTCATTCTCTATCTGCTGGCACATCTTGATGGGGCCATCCCATAGTGGGGTTGCAGAGTCGATATTGGTGCATAGATAGTCTATTGGACTGCATACACGTTCTTGTAACACATTGAGCTTGGTTTGTGAAATAATCATTATCTTTTCCGTTTATTGTTCTTTTGCCCACAAAGTTACAACTTTTCTTTGGATTATTACACCATTTCTAGCTTATTTCTCCATTTATAATCAGTTTTTCGACAAAATGGAATTACTTTCCCAACCTTTTTCGTATCTTTTCGCTTGCGAGAAGATACTCACGCTCGAAAATACCCAAATATATTTGGTATTTTGCTCGCTTATTCGTATCTTTGCAGACATGAAACAACGGACGGAAGAAGAATATTATAGCGAGAGTCGCAGACTGCGTGATGAGACTATGCAAATGGCCGATTCACTGCGCGACAATCCTCTGCGCTTTACTATTACCAATGGTATCACAATGGATGTGGAGGTTACAAAGTCAGATTTAAAGACCATCGTCAGCAAAAATACACAAGATAATCGATTCAACGCTTTTAAGAACAAGTTGGCGCAGGATATTCGTGGTTTCTTGGAGAAGGCCCAATATGAGGGCTGGCGCGAGGTCATTCCTGGCAAACATCCTGAAACGGCCTATTTCGCCTATTTTAGCAGAGAGCTGGGGGCTAAAGCATATCTTTGTGTTCGTAAAATCAAGAACACAGGCCTTTTTAAGCCATACGCCATTATTGACCAGAATATGTTTGACGCAGAAATCCAAAACCTCCGGAAATAAAAAAACCGCTGAACTGATTTGCTAACCCGATTACGGTGCTACTCTTTCATTTCAGCGGGAGGAATCATCTTCCTTTCGTGCTGCAAAGATAGGAACTTTTTCTGAGATTTCCAAAAAATTTTCGTATATTTCTTCGTTTTGTGCAAAATATTCACTATCTTTGCACACAAGTATCGGCTAATCGTCGTAAACGGCGCATGCTGAAAAGCATCAATCTCTGAGCGCAGAGTGCCGGTATGACATTGAGGGTTAAACAATAACGACAATAGCAGTTATTAGGAGAATGTAGAAACCTGAGAAATTTCTTACTCCAAGACGAATAACGGTAATTGTGATTTGTTCGCGCTTATAGCGTGGACGTCACTTATCATTCGTCTGGGCAATTCTCAGGGCCTCTACATTCGGTAAGGAGCGGACACGCTTCTTTCGTGTGTAGAGGTCTTGACGTATGAAAGCCCAAAGAATCCGATAAGTGCTTTTGCCAATAGCTATAAGCGCAAAGAATGCCAGAAAAAGAATCTGGTCTTCCCTGTATTGATATCAGGGAGGACGACCTGTCGGCTATCTCGCCAGAAGTGTTGGCTACACTCCTGCGTGACCATACTACAGGCAAAAACATCTTCTGGGCGACGCATGACTATGAAGCGCTCGGCTCGGAATATGATTACCATTCTGAGATTTTGCCTGAACTGATTACAGGTGAGCATGGGATGGTGATTCGCCCTCGTGTGCTGAAATCCAAAGAACAACAGACGGATAGGGTCAAGGATATGGCGGAGGTGTTTACACCATCGTGGGTGGTGAAGATGATGGTGGACAATGTGGAAGTCGATGTCAACACAATCTGTTTGGAACTGACCTGTGGCGAAGCCCCTTTCCTTGTATCCCGGTATGATGCCGCGACAGGCGAGCCTATTGCCATTAACGAGCGCATGGGGATTCTCGACCGAAAACTACGCATGGTAAACGGTCGGCAGTTAAATGATAAAGAGTGGCTCCAGCAAGTGCGACAGGCTTTCGAGAGTACCTACGGCTATGAGTGGCAGGGCGACAGTCTGCTACTGGCACGCGAAAACATGCTTTATACTTTTATTGATTATTATAAGGCCCGCTATGGTAGCACTCCAGAGATTTCGCTACTACAAGACTTTGCAGAAATCATTTCGTGGAACCTTTGGCAGATGGATGGTCTCTCGTACCGTATCCCACAGGAGAAAACAAAAGAGCAACCAAAGATTGAACTATCATTCTTCGATGAAGCCTCTGCAGAGGCTCCTGCACCCCCTTGCATCATCATGGACTGGCAAAAAAGAAAGAGCATCAAAGTAAACGACATCAAAAAAAGAAAAACTAAAAACCGAGATATTATGAAGTTCGATGTAATTATTGGGAATCCGCCGTATCAGGAGGAAACCGCAAGCGATAGTACGAGGAAACCGCCCATCTTCAACTTCTTTATGGATGAAGCCTACAAGTGTGCTGACAAAGTTCAGCTTATAACCCCTGCAAGATTTCTATTTAATGCAGGATACACTTCATCGCAATGGAATATTAAGATGCTTAATGACCCTCACCTAAAGGTGCAACTGTACGAGTCTATAAGTGGAAAAATCTTTCAGAACACCTTAATAGAAGGAGGCATTGTTATCACATATCACGATAATAATGAAAACTTTGGAGCCATAGAGACGTTTGTTAAATTTGGGGAACTGAATACCATTTTAAGAAAGGTAAGGGCAAAGTCAGACCATTTCCTGAATGAAATAATCTCTTCACCTTTAAGTTATCAATTAACCCCGTTAGTTAATAAAGACTATCAAAATTTACTTCCTAGACTTCGCTCAAGTGCATTTTCGACCCATGCAGAATTATTTTTTAGTGAAGTGCCAAAGGACGGAAACAAATATGTCGGGATGATGGGATTGTCAAATAGCGAGAGAACAATCAAGTATATACGGAAAGATTATATAAAAGATAGTTCAGAAACTTTAGACAAATGGAATGTATTGGTTTCTAAAGCAAATGGAGCTTCTGGGACCTTGGGCGAAGAAGCAGCTAGAATGATAAGCAGACCTTCTGTTATAGGTAAAGGTGTGGGCTATACCCAAACTTTTATTGCTATTGGCAAATTTGAAACTGAGGCTGAAGCAAGGAATGCAGAGAAATATGTTTTGTCCAAGTTCTCACGTGCAATGCTAGGGATTTTAAAGATTACTCAGGATTGTCCAGGCCCCAAATGGGCTTATGTTCCCCTTCAGGATTTCACTTCTTCCTCCGACATTGACTGGAGCAAATCCATCGCAGAGATAGATGAGCAGCTTTTCGACAAGTATGGCTTGGACGAGACAGAGCGCAATTTCATTCGTACTAAAGTAAAGGAGATGGCATGATGGACGCTACCAAGATACATAGTTACAACTCTTTCGTCAGGATGATGTATGCCTACAGTACGCCTGAGATAGCTCGCCACAACGGCTGGCTGAAGATAGGCGACACAGAGCAGGGCGTAAACAAACGCATCAAGCAGCAGACGCATACTGCCGATGTACGCTTTAAACTGGAATGGAATGACGTCGCCATGTATCGTGACGACTGTACCTACTTCCGCGATCACGACTTCCACGACTATCTTACAGAATACAAAGGCATCGAGCGCAACGACCATACGGAATGGTTCAAAATTGATGGCACAACGCTGAGACAATGCTTCGAGGAATTCACCCACCGCAATTATAAGGAAGAAGGCTTGCACTATAGCTATAAGCTCCGCAAGGAGCAGCAGGATGCTACGGAGATGACCCTGGCATACCTGAAGGAACATCATGGTGAGGGTAAATTTCTATGGAATGCCAAGCCACGTTTCGGCAAGACACTTACGTCATACGACCTGATAAAACAGATGAAGGCAAAGAACGTATTGATTGTTACCAACCGACCGTCAATCGCTAACTCCTGGTATGATGACTTTGATAAATACATGGCTGGTCAATCGGGCTACCGCTTTGTTAGCGACAACGATTCGCTCAAAGGGCGTCAGGGCGTGATGACATGGGACATGTTTCAGAAATGGTTCCCAAATCGCGACGAGAACTATGCAGGGCAGATATGCTTTGAGAGCTTACAAGGGTTAAAAGGCTCTGTCTATTTTGGCGGCAACTTTGACAAGTTGGAATGGATCAAGAACTTACAATGGGACTTACTGATTGTGGACGAAAGCCATGAGGGCGTGAAGACGATGCGTACCGACCGAGCTTTCAACAACATTCAGCGACGCTTTACGCTTTATCTCAGCGGCACACCGTTCAAGGCTATAGCCTCTGGTGAGTTTGGTGACTACGAGATATTCAACTGGAGCTATACTGACGAGCAAGAGGCCAAGGAAAATTGGTCAAGCGATGACCACAATCCTTATGAGAACCTGCCAAGACTGAATCTCTTTACCTACCGCATGAGTGATATTGTGCGCGAGAAGGTGAAACAGGGGATGGAGTTGGACGAAGAAGGAACAATAGACTATGCCTTCGACCTCAACGAGTTCTTCAAGACAAAGGAAGACGGTACGTTTGAACATGAGCCGCAAGTACGCAAGTTCCTGCAGGCGTTGACCACACAAGAGAAGTTTCCCTTTGCAACGGAGGAACTACGGAAAGAAATGGCCCATACGCTGTGGCTACTACCCAACAGGGTGGATTGCGCCAAAGCTATGGCCAAACTACTGAAAGAGGAAGGTAGTGGCTTCAAGGACTACGAGATAGTATTGGCGGCAGGAGACGGTAAACTGGAAGATAACGATGAAACCGTCAAAGCCTATAATAAAGTGAAGAAGGCTATCAAGAACCATGACAAGACTATCACGCTGAGCATAGGGCAGTTGACCACGGGTGTCACCATCCCTGAATGGAGCGGTGTGCTGATGCTGAGCAACGTGCAGAGTGCACAATTGTATATGCAGGCGGCTTTCAGGGTGCAGAATCCCTATGAATACTCCAAAGGTGGAAAGATTACAAGAAAGGACAATGCCTATGTCTTCGACTTCGACCCAGCACGCACGCTGATGCTCTACGATGAATTTGCCAACAACCTGAAGAAAAGTACCGCTGGAGGCAATGGTACATCAGAAGAGCGACAGCAGAATATTCGACAGTTGCTGAATTTCTTCCCTGTCATAGCGGAGGACGATGAAGGACAGATGATGCAGATAGACGAGCGTCAGTTGCTGAGCATCCCCAGAAAGATAAAATGTGAAGAGGTGGTTAGGCGTGGTTTTATGAGCAACCTTTTGTTTAGTAACATCGTTAATATATTCAGTGCACCCGCCATCGTAGGCGATATACTAAAGAAGATTGATAAGGCTCAAGAAGAACGAGGACGTAGCTCTAAGACTTCGCTTGAAGAAGCGGGAAATGTGACTGTTGACGAGAATGGTGAGGTGATGATACCAACAGAGGTGATTGTGGGACAGGAACAGCAAATTTTCGGCGAGAAGCTATACAAGACCTTCGACGAAATAGATAGTGAAATACCAAAAGATGCAGAAAGTAGCGATGGGGTACTGGCTGCTATTGACCATGTGGCAGAAAACCTGAAGTCAGCCGTCGAGCAAAACATTATCAAACCGGTATCTGAGAAATATGAGCTGACACAAGCTCAGACCAAACGCATAGTCAAGGAGTCACAGAAAGAATTGGAAACCAAGATAGAGAAAATCAAGGGTGACTTCGAACAACGGCGCAAGATAGCCGAGGTGAAACACAAAGAGACTCTTCTGGAAGCATCAACAGAAAAAGAGATTGCTGATGCCGAAAAGACCCTACGGCAAGAAATGGAAGCGGCTATGAAGGGTGTGAACGATGCCATCAAGGAGGCTACCGACAATATTGTGAAGAACAAGCCAAAAGAGGTTATTGAGCGCATAGAGAAGGATAAAGAAGAGCGTAGGAAGGATAGCGTGGAAGAAGAAGTTCGGGCCCATCTGCGAGGATTTGCTCGCACCATTCCGAGTTTTATCATGGCCTACGATGAGGGAGGTCTTACGCTTGACAATTTTGACAAGAATATAGAGGACGATGTGTTCAAAGAGGTCACTAGCATCACCCTTGACGAATTCCGGTTTCTGCGCGACGGCGGTGATTATACAGAGGATGGAGTAAAGAAACATTTTGGCGGACACTTGTTCGACGAAGTGGTGTTTGACGATGCTATATCAGAGTTCAGAAAGAAAAGGCAGGAGTTGGCTGACTATTTCGATGAATCGCACACAGAGGATATCTTTGATTACATTCCGCCACAGAAAACCAATCAGATATTCACACCTAAATGGGTGGTCAAGAAAATGGTTGACCTATTGGAGCAAGAGAATCCCCATATTTTTGAAGACCCCAATAGAACGTTTGCCGATCTTTACATGAAATCAGGGCTATATATCACGGAAATTGTGCGCCGACTATATAATAATGTAGATATGCGGTGCCAGATTCCAGATGACCATGAGCGCATCATGCATATCCTGCATCATCAGGTTTATGGATTTGCCCCAACACGTATCATCTATCTTATAGCGACTCGCTATATTCTCGGCTTTGACCCATCAATCCACCCAGAACAAAGTAACTTCCGGCAGGTGGATACGGTTCCCTATGCCAAAGAAGGGCGAATGGAGGAACTCATAGAAAAGGAATTTGGCCAAATAGCAAGATGATCAAACCGATGGAATAAATATACTCCCCCTGCCAAGAGCAGACGGCAGGGGCAGAGTATATTAGAAGGTATTACCCGATGGCAATTAACTTGTTGTCGGGTAAGTCATATCTGACAGAATGTGCGAAAGAGGTGGTTTTGCCATCATATATGGCTGAGACATCGATGCCGCGACGTTGGAACTCGTCGATGAGTGCCTGATCATGATAGGCACGCATACTGGACCAGCCTCGGTTTTGCACCTGGGAATTGAAGATGTTTACTAACTCGGGAATCTGCATGTCTGCGAACTGCAGGGCATACTTGGTGTAATAAATGTGTTGTTGCATAACTTTTGTTTTTTGAAGTGAATAAATCTTCCACATCGTACCTTGACCACCGTGGCGCTTATGCTATAGCTCGGTTGGCGAGTCACCCTTTCGGGGTACTGCTCTTGATGCTTCTGGTGCAAAGATACAAAGAAAAAGCTATATCTCCAAATAATCTGATGTGATATTGCAAAATTGACTTCGTCGATAATGCCAACGCTCGGCATAATTGATGCATTGCAACGCCACACTCTGCACCTTCAGGTCAGAGAAGCATCATTTTGCACTCACTTATTGCATTATTGCATTGCATTGATTTTCTCGATAAGGGGCAGGTTTTACCGTGGCATTTACCATTATTTTATCAAGAATATTATTAACAATATTTAGTAAAATAAGGGCGGAAATATTTGGTGGTTCCGATTATTTTTAGTACCTTTGTA
>Ga0310695_10000772_pt1 | contig 79089 bp, 94 predicted proteins | sample RumenRJG_04DNA_FD_203882 | JGI IMG/M metagenome (GOLD analysis project Ga0310695, IMG submission 203882) | Bovine rumen microbial communities from Lethbridge, Alberta, Canada - RJG_04 (v2) (version 2) | ecosystem: Host-associated > Mammals > Digestive system > Stomach > Rumen | place: Canada... | reverse complement strand
ATCGTCCAGAAAGAAAATTGAATTATTCCGCTGGAATTTTTAATTTTCGCTTGCGTAAATTCATAAATTCCGCTTGACATAATCTTTTGAATTTTATATATTTTTAGAACGCAATCACTATATAAGTGCGCAATGATTGCTCTTGTAGCTCAGTCGGTAGAGCACATCGTTGGTAACGATGAGGTCAGCGGTCCGATTCCGCTCGGGAGCTTTTCTAAATAATGTAAGGAGCTAATAAAATGGCAAGCAAGAAAAAGACGGCCGTGGAAATCATCGCTTTGCAGTGTACAGAGTGCAAGCGCAAGAACTATACAACATACAAGAACCGCAAGAATATAACTGGCAAGATGGAAAAGAATAAGTATTGTCCTTTCTGCCGCAAGGAAATCTTGCACAAAGAAACAAAAGTAAAATAATTTGGTTTTTATCTGCATGAATTAATTTTTGTGCAGCTAAGATAGGCGGTTTTTCCGCTGGGTTTTGCCGGACTGCTTGGAAGTTGCCTGGTGCGCTTTCTTTGTGTTCTGCAAGCCAAATCTTAGGTCAGTAGCTCAGTTGGTAGAGTCCCGGTCTCCAAAACCGGTTGTCGCGGGTTCGAGTCCTGCCTGGCCTGTTTTTTTCGTAATATTTAGAAGAGGTTGGAAATGAAGATTGTTCAATTTTGCAAAGAATGTGTAGGTGAACTTAGGAAGGTAACCTGGCCAACTCGTAGTGAAGTTGTTGCCTCTGTAAAAGTCGTTCTCGTTTCTACCATCTTCCTTGCCGTTACCCTAGGTTTCTTGGACTGGCTCTTTGTGGAAGGTATGCGCTTGCTCTTTAAATAGGATAGGATTATGGCAAAAAGCTGGTATATCATTCATACTTTCACAGGTTACGAGCAGAAGATTGAGCGTACTCTCCGCGATATGCTTGAGCGTGGCCAGTTGGATTCCAATGTTGTTTGCGACGTAAAAGTTCCTTCTGAGGAAGTTGTAGAAATCCGCAACAACAAAAAGTATGTAAAACGCAATAAAATCTTGCCAAGTTATATAATGCTGGAAATGGATTTGCCACAGGTTGGCTGGAAGCCTGTCTGCAACGCAATCCGCCACATTCAGGGTGTAACAGGTTTTGTAGGAACTAATCCACAGGAAAAGCCCCGCCCAATTTCTTCAGACGAGGCAAAGAGTCTTCTTCAGCAGTCAGGCGAAATTAAGGGAGAAAAGACGGTTCGCGTTAAGCAGAATTACGAAGCTGGCGACCATATCAAGATTAAGGAAGGTCCATTTGCTTCCTTCAGCGGTATTGTTGAAGAAGTTCTTCTGGACAAGAACAAGCTCCGTGTTAACGTTCAGATTTTTGGCCGTGAAACACCGGTTGAGCTTGACTTCCTTCAGGTAGAAAAAGAAGTAGTCTGATTCTTTTTAGTTGGCTGCCCCGGGCTTAGGCTTTGGTTTGGCAGCTTGTTCTTTTACAGGAAAGTTTTGCCGTGCAAACGGTTTAACTCCGGCACTCTTATGAATGCCGATTTGGGAGAGGCGCAAGTCCGTTGGACATAGGCGTTTCGTTAGGGACTGTCTTTTTTTAGATGGATCCCACACCAATGCAAGGAGTAATATTATGGCCACAAAAAAGGTAACAGCTGTTATTAAGTTGCAGTGCCCCGCTGGTGCTGCTACTCCGGCCCCACCAATTGGTCCTGCTCTTGGACCTCACGGTGTTTCTGCACCAAAGTTCGTGCAGGAATTCAATGCCAGAACAGCTAAGATGGAAAAGGGACTTATTATCCCTGTCGTTCTTACAGTCTATCAGGACAAATCTTACACATTCATCCTCAAGACTCCGCCAGCAGCAGTTCTTATTGCAAAGGCAGCTGGAATCAAGAAGGGTTCTGGAAATCCTCTCCGCGACAAGGTTGGCAAGCTTTCTGCAAAGGCTTTGGAAGAAATTGCAAAGCAGAAGCTCCCAGATCTTAATGCAAACGACCTTGAAGCCGCAAAGAAAATCATCGCCGGTACTGCACGCAGCATGGGCGTAGAAGTGGAGGGCAAGTAATGAAGCACGGTAAGAAGTATAACGAGGCTCTTAAGAAGTATGACCCCGCAAAGAAATACGAAATTGCCGAAGCATGCAAGCTCGTAAAAGACATTCACTACACAAAGTTTGACGAAACAGTTGAGCTTTCAGTTTCCTTGAAGCTTGAAAAGAACCAGACTGTACGCGACACTTTGGTATTCCCGCACCAGTTCACCGGTGAAAAGCGCGTTTTGGTTTTCTGTAAGGAAGACCGCGTTCAGGAAGCTTTGGATGCCGGCGCAACTTATGCAGGTTCAACGGAATACATCGACAAGGTAAAGGGTGGCTGGACAGAATTTGACGTTGCAGTTGCTACACCTGACATGATGAAAGACGTTGGCCGCCTTGGTATGGTTTTGGGCCGCAGAGGTCTTATGCCAAACCCAAAGACAGGAACTGTTACTCCTAACATTGCACAGGCTGTTGCAGAACTCAAGAAGGGACGCACAGAATTCCGCGCAGACAAGGGTGGAGTAATCCACATTCCGGTAGGAAAGGTTTCTATGTCAGAAAGCGACACAGCAGAAAACGTAACAACTTTCCTTGCTGAACTTGCCCGCAAGAAGCCATCTGATGCAAAGGCTGGTTTTGTACGCTCTGTTTCCTTGAGCTCAACAATGGGCCCTGGCGTTTGGATTGATTATAAGGAGGAAGCATAATGGCAGTATTGGCTAAAAAACTTCAGCCTGCTAAGACCGCAGCTATCGAAGAAGCAAAGAAGACACTGAGCGAATATCAGAACTATGTTTTCATTGACTACCGCGGACTTACTGTAGAACAGATTACAAAGCTCCGCCATAGTCTTGCTGAACACAAGGCAGCTCTTAAGGTTTTTAAGAACAATTTTGCACGCGTTGCTTTTGGTGAACTCAAGAATGACGCTGTTGTAGAATATCTTAAGGGACCTACAGCTATCACCCTTATAAAGGATGAAGCTAACGAAGCAGCAAAAGTTCTCTTTGACTTTACAAAAGACGCTCCTAACCTTGTTGTTAAGGGTGCTTGGGTAGACAACGAGATTTATGATGCTGCAAAAATCGAAGCATTCTCAAAGCTTCCTGGCAAAAAGCAGCTTATCGCAATGCTTATGTCTGCAATCAACGGTCCTGCAAGAAAACTTGCTGGTACTTTGCAGGCTTACGTGGAAAAGCTGGAAAAGGAAGGCGGTGCACCGGCAGCACCAGCAGCTGAAGCAGCTCCGGCTGCAGAGGCAACACCGAGCGCTTAGTAGGGGGCTTTTTCCTGCTACTGGGTTCTCGATTAAAACAGAATCCCGGTTGTTCCCTTTAGCGGAATGACCAAAACCGCAGTCAGGCTTCAACGTGCTGATTACTGTCTGCGGAAAATAACCGCAAGCGGGCAAAAAAGAACAGTTTGTTCTATTCCGCAAGGTAAAATAATTAATCACAATGATGATTATGGAGAAGACAATTATGGCACTTTCAAATGATGAAATCTTAGACGCAATCGCTAATATGACAGTTCAGCAGGCAGCTGACCTTGTAAAGGCAATGGAAGAAAAGTTCGGCGTTTCTGCAGCAGCTCCTGTAGCAGTAGCAGCAGCAGGCCCAGCAGCAGCAGCTGAAGAGCAGACTGAATTTACAGTTACTCTTGACAGCGTAGACGCAGCAAAGAAGATTGCAGTTATCAAGGCTGTTCGCGCAATCACAGGTCTTGGCCTTGGTGAAGCAAAGGCTCTTGTTGAAGGTGCACCTCAGACACTCAAAGAAGGCGTTTCTAAGGAAGAAGCAGACAAGATGATCGCTGACATCGCAGCTGCTGGTGGTAAGGCAAGCAAGAAATAATTTTGTTTGACCTGAGCAAAACTTATTTTTGATTTATGAGCTTCAGGAAAGCGGGCAAAATGCCTGACTTTTCTGAGGCTTTTAGCGTCTATTAATAATTGAACCGGCCGCTTTTGCAAGTCGGATCTTTTGTTAAAAGGCCAGCGTCGCAAAATAAGCTTGTGCGGTGGATTTGACGCCCGCTGCATAGCGTTTAACACGCGTTTGGGCTCCGGTTCTTGTGCTGAGCAAAGTTTTTGCTTGTAGCAGCTCCGGCGTACCAGTTTTCGTACACCTGCGAGGAAAACAGATGTTTGCTAAAAGCAAAAAAATAGTCCGTCAGTACATTGGCAAAGAGATCAAAGATTTCTGGGAAATTCCTGATTTAATCGACATTCAGACTTCATCCTACGAAGAATTCATTCAGAAAGAAAGGCTGGACAAGGGCGAGCCGCTCTTGAACCAGGGTTTGCAGGAAGTTTTTACTTCCACATTCCCGATTGAAGGTGGTCCGGACAACAACATGTCCCTTGAATACGACCACTATGAATTGGACGAGAAAAACATTAAATTCAGCGAGCTTGAATGCAAGAGAAAGGGACTTACCTATGCCGTTGCCCTCAAGGCCAGAATCAGCCTGAATTTTAAGGACACCGGTGCCATTTTGCAGAAAGACATTTACATGGGCGACATTCCGCTTATGACTGAACGCGGCACTTTTGTTATTAACGGTGCTGAACGCGTTGTCGTTAGCCAGATTCATCGTTCCCCGGGTGTTATCTTTAAGCACGAAAAAGGCGTATATTCAAGCCGCATCATTCCCTACCGCGGATCTTGGCTTGAATTTGAAATTGACCAGAAGAAAGACCTTATCTACGCAAAGATTGACCGCAAGAAGAAGATTCTTGGTACAATATTCCTCCGCGCACTGGGATACACAACGCGCGAGATGATTATCAACTGCTTCTACCAGACGGAAACAATCAAGGTTCCTTCCAAGAAAGACGCAAGGGAAGGACTTGTTGGAAAGGTATTCTCTTCCAATGTAGTTATCACTGATGAAAACGGCGAAGAAAAGAGGCTCTTCCGCGCAGGAGACGAGATTCACCCGCACGATTTGGACGAGCTTGTTGCCAATAAAATAGAAGAAATCAGCGTAATCAAATTTAACGCACGCCAGCATCCAAACAAGAAGGACGAAAAGAACCCTTCTTTGGACAGCAAGATGATCGTTAACTGCTTTGAACGCGAAGAAATCATCTTTACAAAAGAAGGTGCAGACGTTTCAGAGGAGCCTTCACAGGAAGACTGTCTGAACAAGGTTTATGCCGTTATCCAGACTGGTGACCCAATCTCTACTGAGCAGGCACAGAAGGAAATTACAGGCATCTTCTTTAACCCCAAGCGCTATGACTTGGGCCGCGTAGGCCGCTACAAGCTGAACAAGGCTTTTGACTACGAAGACCAGTCAACGGACAACACAGTTCTTACCCAGGAAGACATCATTAATACGATGAAGCGCCTTATTGAAGTTTACATTGGCGACCAGTCTTTGGATGACCAGGACCACTTGGGTAACCGCCGCGTTCGTTCTGTTGGTGAGCTTCTTACAAACCAGTTCAAGACTGCATTCAGCCGCATGGAACGCACCGCAAAAGAGCGCATGAATCTTAAGGAGACAGAGACCCTTAAGCCGCAGGATTTGATTTCCATAAAGCCAATCAACTCTGGCCTAAAGGAATTCTTCGGTTCATCACAGCTTTCTCAGTTCATGGACCAGTGTAACCCTCTTGCCGAGCTTACCCACAAACGCCGTCTTAACGCTTTGGGTCCGGGTGGTCTTAGCCGCGACAGGGCAGGTTTTGAAGTCCGCGACGTTCACTATACACACTATGGCCGCATGTGCCCGATTGAAACTCCTGAAGGTCCGAACATCGGTCTTATTGTTTCTCTCGCAATCTTTACAAAGGTTAATGAATACGGATTCCTTGAAGAGCCATACCGCCGCGTTGAAAACGGAAAGGCTACCAACAAGGTTGACTATCTTACAGCCACCGACGAAGACAAGTACTACGTTGGACAGGTAACAGAAGGCATGAAGGATGACGGTTCCTTCCCGACAGAGCTGGTTTCTTGCCGCCACAAGGGTGACTATACAAGCCGTTCCGTAAAAGACATCCAGTACATGGACGTTTCTCCGCGCCAGGTTATTTCCGTATCTGCATCCCTTGTTCCATTCCTTGAGCACGACGACGCAAACCGTGCTTTGATGGGCTGCAACATGCAGAGGCAGGCTGTTCCGCTTTTGTTCCCGGAGCCACCGCACGTTGGTACAGGCATGGAAGGCAAGACCGCTTACGATTCAGGCGTTCTTGTTAAGGCCAAGCGCGCAGGTGAGGTTGTATGGGTAGAAAGCAACCTTATTAAGATTAAGCCTGATGGAGTGAAGGGTGGAGAGCTTGACGAATATCCGCTCCTCAAGTACCAGAAGACAAACGCAGATACTGTAAACCACCAGCGTCCTACAGTTCAGGTTGGCGAAAAGGTAAAGAAGGGGGATGTAATTGCTGACGGTCCTGCAACTTTCAACGGAGAGCTTGCACTTGGCCGCAACATTCTTGTTGGATTCGTACCGTGGAATGGCTACAACTACGAAGACGCTGTTCTTATTAGCCAGCGCGTTGTTAAGGAAGACATGTATACTTCCGTCCATATCCATGAATTCCAGACGGAAATCCGCGAGACAAAGCTTGGTCCCGAAAAGATTACCCGTGATGTTCCAAACACTTCAGAAAAGAACCTTGACCGCCTTGACGCAGAAGGTATTGTACGCGTAGGTGCAAAGGTAAGAAGCGGAGACATCCTTGTTGGAAAGGTAACTCCAAAGAGCGAAACAGAAAACACACCGGAATTCAAGCTTTTGAATTCAATCTTCGGTGAAAAGGCAAAAGAAGTACGCGATACATCCCTTAAGCTGCCGCACGGTGTTGAAGGTGTTGTAATAGACATCCAGCGTCTTAGAAGGTCTGCTGGCGATGAGCTTAGCCCTGGCGTAGACGAAGTTGTAAAGGTTGTAATTGCAGACAAGAGAAAGCTCCGTGTTGGAGACAAGATGGCTGGACGCCACGGTAACAAAGGTGTTGTTGCCCGCATCCTGCCAGTTGAAGACATGCCATACCTGGAAGACGGTACTCCTCTTGACGTTTGCTTGAACCCGCTTGGTGTTCCTTCCCGTATGAACATTGGTCAGATTATGGAAAGCGAACTTGGCCGCGTAGGTCAGCTTCTTGGTGAATGGTACAATTCACCGGCATTCCAGACTCCTAGCCAGGAACAGATTGCAGAAAAGCTTAAGGAAGCAGGTTTGTCCCCTGACTGTAAGCAGATTGTTCGCGACGGATTTACAGGCGAACCTTTCGTCAACCCGATTTTTGTCGGAGTAATCTACTTCATGAAGTTGCACCACTTGGTTGATGACAAGATGCACGCCCGTTCAACAGGTCCTTACTCACTTGTTACCCAGCAGCCGTTGGGTGGTAAGGCCCAGTTCGGTGGCCAGCGTCTTGGAGAAATGGAAGTTTGGGCTCTCGAAGCATACGGTGCCGCAAACACTCTCCAGGAAATGATGACAATCAAGTCTGACGATATGAACGGACGCTCAAAGGTTTACGAGTCAATCGTTAAGGGTGATCCAGCCGCTCCAATCGGTGTGCCGGAATCATTCAACGTACTTGTGCAGGAACTCCGTGGACTTGCGCTTGACTTTACAATTTTTGACGACAAGGGTAAGCAGATTGCCCTTACTGAACGTGATCAGGAATTAATCGACAAGGCCGGACAGGGCTTTGACAATAAGGAGAACGTAAATGCGTGATATTCAGGATTTTGCCTCTCTTCAGATAAAACTTGCCTCGCCGGAAACAATCCGTGCTTGGTCTTACGGCGAAGTAAAAAAGCCGGAAACTATAAACTATCGTACTCTCCGTCCGGAGCGCGACGGCCTCTTCTGTGAACGCATTTTCGGTACTACAAAGGAATGGGAATGCTACTGCGGTAAGTTCAAGAGCATCCGCTACAAGGGTGTTATCTGCGACCGCTGTGGTGTAGAAGTTACCCACTTTAAGGTACGCCGCGAACGCACAGGCCACATTGAGCTTGCAGCACCGGTAAGCCACATCTGGTATTACCACTCCGTGCCAAGCCGCATGGGACTTTTGCTTGACCTCCAGGTTGCATCCCTTCGCTCAGTTCTCTACTATGAAAAGTACATCGTAATCGATCCGGGTGACTCAGACCTTAAGAAGAACCAGCTTCTTACAGAGGATGAATACAATGAAGCCCGTGACCGCAACGGCAACTTTATTGCCCAGATGGGTGCAGAGGCAATCAAGACTTTGCTTGAAAACCTTGACCTTGATGCTTTGGCAGAAGAACTCCGCACAAAGATGAAGGAAAAGGGACCAAAGGTAGACAAGCGCACTCTTAAGCGCATCGAAATCGTTGAAAGCTTCCGCTCATCAGGCAACAAGGCAAGCTGGATGGTTCTTGACGTAATTCCTGTAATTCCGCCGGATTTGCGTCCTATGGTCCAGCTTGAAGGTGGCCGCTTTGCAACAAGCGACTTGAATGACCTCTACCGCCGCGTAATCAACCGCAACAACCGTTTGCTCCGCCTCCAGGGGCTTTCCGCACCGGAGATTATCATCCGCAACGAAAAGCGTATGCTGCAGGAATCAGTAGACTCACTCTTTGACAACAGCAAGCGCAAGCAGCGTGTGGTAAAGGGTGCTTCCAGCCGTCCTCTTAAGTCAATTTCCGACATGCTCAAGGGTAAGCAGGGACGTTTCCGCCAGAACTTGCTCGGTAAGCGCGTAGATTATTCAGGCCGTTCCGTAATCGTAGTAGGTCCAGAACTTAAGCTGTGGCAGTGCGGTCTTCCGGAAAAGATGGCACTTGAACTCTTTAAGCCTTTCATCATGAAAAAGCTTGTTGACCGCGGCATTGACACTAACATCAAGCGCGCAAAAATGCGTGTTGAAGCAGAAGACCGCGAGGTTTACGAAATCCTTGACGAAGTTGTCCGCGAACACCCGGTTATGCTCAACCGTGCTCCTACCTTGCACCGTCTTGGTATTCAGGCATTCGAGCCGGTACTTGTTCCGGGTAAGGCCCTTAAGCTCCACCCGCTTGCATGTAAGGCTTTCAACGCAGACTTCGACGGTGACCAGATGGCTATCCACGTGCCTCTAACACAGGCCGCCCAGATGGAATGCTGGAACCTCATGCTTTCTGCCCGCAACTTGCTTGACCCTGCAAACGGAAAGACAATCGTTGGACCTTCTCAGGACATGGTTCTGGGAATCTACTATATGACAAGCATTAAGCCTAACGCAAAGGGAACCGGCAAATTCTTCAGCTCTGCAGATGAAGTCCGCATGGCTGCAACATCCGGTTCAATTGAGTGGCAGGCAGAGGTTAAGATTCACAAGAATGTAATCGGCAAGTGCGTCCACAACGACAGCGAGCCTGATTCAAAGTACCTTCTTACTTCAGCTGGCCGCCTTGCATTCAACGAGTCAATGCCTGATCCTGTTGACTACTACAACGAGCGCCTTGGCGACAAAGAGCTTAAGAAGATGATTGAGGATGTGTACCACACAGACCAGTCATCAGACAAGAGGGTAAAGGCACTTCTTGCAGAAAAATACAGCTTTGAAAAATTCAATGAAGAAGAAGCCCTTAAAATCTGTTCAAATGCGGAATTCCTTAAGGAACTTTCCCACATCCAGAACAGGAAGGATGAATACAGCTCTTCTGCCGCATTCGACTTCGTAAAGAAGCTTTATACGGATGACCGCTCTTGGCTTACAATCCAGATGCTTGACGCAATCAAGGCTGTTGGTTACAAGAACGCAACCTTCTACGGCGCAACCCTTTCTATGGAAGATATCCTTGTTCCTGATGAAAAGAAGGAAATGGTAGACGAAGCCAACAAGGAAGTAGAAAAGATTGTTAAGCAGTGGGCAGACGGTGTAATCACCGAGCAGGAACGCTACAACCGCTCAACGGAAGTTTGGGGCAAGACCAACGACAAGCTTACAGACATAATGATGGACAAGCTTGCAAAGGACAAGGACGGATTCAACACAATCTACATGATGGCAAAATCCGGTGCCCGTGGTTCCAAAAAGCAGATTTCCCAGCTGGCCGCAATGCGTGGCCTTATGCAGAAGCCTAACGGAGACATCATTGAGCTTCCTATCAAGGCAAACTTCAAGGAAGGTCTTTCCGTTATTGAATTCTTCATTTCTACAAACGGTGCCCGCAAAGGTTTGTCAGACACGGCTCTTAAGACAGCAGACGCTGGTTACATGACCCGCCGCCTTGTAGACGTAGCCCAGAACGTTGTTATCAACGAAGAGGACTGCGGTACAATCAACGGTATTGACTATACTGCAATCAAGGACGGAGACGAAGTAAAGGTTCCTCTTGCAACCCGCATAGCAGGACACTATACGATTGAGCGCGTTCTTGACCCTGTTTCAGGAGAACTTCTTGCAGACGTCAACACATACATCGACGAGACCCTTGCAGAAAAAATCGACAAGGCCGGTGTTGAAAAGGTAAAGATCCGCACAGTTTTGACTTGTGAAAGCAAGTACGGCATCTGCGTAAAGTGCTACGGCAAAGACCTTGCCCGCAACAGAATAGTAGAAATCGGTGAGGCTGTAGGTACTATCGCTGCCCAGTCAATCGGTCAGCCTGGTACACAGCTTACACTCCGTACCTTCCATACAGGTGGTGCTGCTGAAAAGACAACGGAAGACAACCACATTGCAATGAACTATCCGGTCTTCATTCAGAGCGTTAGCGGAACTCACGTTGTTAAGGAAAACGGCGACTGGCTCTTTACCCGCCGCGGTTCCATGGTTGTTACAAAGCTCTTTGCCAAGTTCCAGCTTGAATCTGGCGATGAAGTTGCAGTTGCGGACAATTCACGCGTACGTACAGGCAACGTAATCATCAGGCGCGGAAAGAACGAGGTTAAGGCTTCCGATAACGGACGCATCCTTATTCGCGACAAAATGGTTTACCTTGTAAGCAACGACCAGAACATAGAAATTGCCAACGGTTCCGTAATTTATGCGGCTTACGTAGGGGGCAACTGTGTTGCAGAAAGCAAGGATTCAAAGAATAAGAACAAGGACATTTGGGTTGGTGAATACGACCAGTTCAATGAACCTATCATTGCGGAAGTTTCCGGTTACGTTCACTACGAGGACATCATTCCTGGTACAACTTTGGATGAACACACTGATCCTCAGACAAAGGCAGTTGAGCGCCGCATAAGCGACCTGCACTTGGACGTAAAGCAGCCCCGCATCATCATTTCCGATGAGGCTGGTGAACAGCTTGGTTCATACCACCTTCCTGCTGGTGCTATCCTGGCCAACGAGCTTGAAGATAACATGCAGGTAAAAGCTGGTTTCACTCTTGCCAAGCTTGCAAAGGCTGCGGTAAAGGCAAACGATATTACTCTTGGTCTTCCGCGCGTATCCGAATTGTTCGAAGCCAGAAAGCCAAAGAACCCGGCAATTATTGCCCAGATTACCGGTACCGTAAAATTCGGCAAGGTTATAAAGGGCAAGCGCACAGTTATCGTAGAGGATGAATACGGCAAGGAATATACACACCTTGTTCCAATGACAAAGCGCCTGCTTGTCCGCGACGGTGACCATGTTAAGGCCGGAGAAATGCTTTCCGACGGTTCAGTTGACGCACACGACGTACTTTCCGTTCTTGGTGAAGACGCACTCCAGAACTTCCTTATGAAGGAGATTCAGGATGTTTACCGCGCACAGGGCGTAGACATCAACGACAAGCACATTGGTACGATTATCCGCCAGATGCTTAAAAAGGTCTCCATTGTAAGCGTAGGCGACACAAAGTTCTACTACGGCGAGCAGGTAGACAAGTACCGCTTCCACGAAGAAAACGAGCGCATCATAAAAGAGGGTGGCCAGCCGGCAGTTGCATGCCCAATGTTCCAGGGTATTACAAAGGCTGCCTTGGCAACAGACTCCTTTATTTCTGCTTCTTCCTTCCAGGAAACGACGCGTGTTCTTACCAACGCTGCAATCAAGGGCGAAACAGATGACCTGCGCGGTCTTAAGGAAAACGTTATCATCGGACACATGATTCCGGCTGGTACAGGTATGCGCCAGTATCATAACGTTAAGCTTTCTGACTCAAACAACGCAGACCTTGACGCTAAGATGGAAGAGATTCTTGAACAGCGCCGCCAGGAAAAGGAACTTCTTCAGGCAGAAGAGATGATGCCGGGAGAAACCGTGGAATCTGCTGACGCAGACTAAATTTTTACCATGAATTTTACCGAATTCAGCAAAATTCCCTTGACTGGAATTAAGCGAATTCGGTAAAATATGTTTACTTTTGTTTATTTTGTCCGAGGTGCTGCTCGGCGTTAAAAATAGGAGAATAGGCCGATGCCTACAATAAACCAATTAATTCGTAAGGGTCGTCATTCTGCTGCAAACAGAACTAAAGCTCCCGCGCTTGAGTCTTGTCCGCAGAAACGTGGTGTTTGCACACGCGTTATGACAATGACACCTAAAAAGCCGAACTCAGCTCTCCGCAAGATTGCCCGTGTTCGTTTGTCAAATGGAATCGAAGTTACTGCATACATTCCTGGTGAAGGACATAACTTGCAGGAACACTCAGTAGTATTGATCCGTGGCGGTCGTGTAAAGGATCTTCCTGGTGTACGCTACCACATTATCCGCGGTTCAAAAGATACTCTTGGCGTTGAAGGCCGCAAGAGAGCCCGCTCTAAGTACGGTGCAAAGAAACCAAAGGCATAATAGGAGGTTTGAACTATGGGAAGACATAAGAAGTCAGTTAACCGTCCGATTGTGCCGGATGAAAAATACAACAGCACTGTTGTTTCAAAGTTTGTTACCCGCATGATGCTTGACGGAAAGAAATCAATCTGTACAAAGATTGTTTACGATGCATTGGACAAGCTTAAGGGCAAGACAGACAAGGATCCTCTTGAAGTATTCATGAAGGCCTTGGACAACGTAAAGCCAATGGTAGAAGTAAAGAGCCGCCGCGTTGGTGGTGCTACATACCAGGTTCCGATTGAAATCCGCGAAACCCGCCGCGAAGCACTTGCAATGCGCTGGATGATTACAGCTGCACGCAGCCGCTCAGGCCACGGTATGGCAGAAACTCTTGCTGCTGAACTTTTGGATGCTTATAACAACACTGGTACAGCATACAAGAAGAAGGAAGACACCCACAAGATGGCAGAAGCCAACAAGGCATTTGCCCACTACAGATGGTAGAAGCCAACTTCTGAACGCACTGTTTTCCGGTGCAGAGTCCCCCGTATTTTTGCGGGGGATTTTTTTTATAAATTTTTGTAATATTTTGCGGTATTTTAACCGAAATCCCCTTGATTTAATTTTATAAATAGTATATAAATTACGTACTATTTGAATATCCGTAATCGGATTACCTTGCGGAAAGCTTCGCTAAGGTTTTGTAAGGGTTCTTTGAGAAGTCAGGCGGACGGTTTTGCTGTCCGGTTAAAATCGTAAAGTTCAGTGCCGGGTGGCATTGTTCAGATTTTAGCACCCTTATTTGCAGCATGGCGCGTTGCGTTTGTGCCGACTGGAAAGCGTTTAAGGAGTCCCGACTTAAAGAAAGGCTTGGGTAGAATCCCTTTGAATGCCAGACCAGTCATTTGGAAAACTTTGGTTTTCCTTGCGATGATGATAGGTGGTGTAGGCCAACTGTTCCGAATTGATGAAACAGGTTTATGACAAGTTGTCCTTTCCTTCTATTATATTCATCTCAATTCAGGTTCTAAAGTGTGTATGCGAAAATGCCTTTCCTTGTTTGGAAGGAGCTTTTTCTGGCTTAAAGTGCAGCACATTAATTTTATACATGCCACAGGGAAAACCTGCAAGGCAAGGAGAAAATCATGGCAAAGGAAGAGTTCAAAAGAACTAAACCTCACATGAACGTTGGAACCATCGGTCACGTAGACCATGGTAAGACCACTCTTTCCGCAGCTATCACAACATATTGTGCAAAGAAATATGGTGATAAGCTCTTGAAGTATGACGAAATCGACAATGCTCCAGAGGAAAAGGAACGTGGTATCACAATCAACAGCCGTCACCTTGAGTATCAGTCAGACAAGCGTCACTACGCTCACATTGACTGCCCAGGACACGCAGACTATGTTAAGAACATGATTACTGGTGCTGCACAGATGGACGGTGCTATCCTCGTTGTTTCAGCTCCTGACTCAGTTATGCCTCAGACAAAGGAGCACTTGCTCTTGGCACGCCAGGTTGGTGTACCGAAGATCATCGTATTCCTTAACAAGGTTGACCTTGTTGACGATCCAGACCTTCTTGAACTCGTTGTTGAAGAAGTAAAGGATACAGTAAGCTCTTACGGCTTCTCTGAAGATACACCAATCGTTAAGGGCTCTGCATTCAAGGCTCTCAATGAATCTGACAATCCAGACAACACAAAGTGCATCGAAGAGCTCCTTACAACTATGGACTCATGGTTCGATGATCCAGTTCGCGACGATCAGAAGCCATTCTTGATGCCAATCGAAGACATCTTCACAATCTCTGGTCGTGGTACAGTTGTTACTGGCCGTATCGAACGCGGTGTTGTTAAGATGGGTGATCCTGTTGAATTGGTTGGTATCCGCCCAACACAGTCTTCTACTGTTACTGGTATCGAAATGTTCAACAAGACATTGAACGAAGGTATGGCTGGCGACAACGCTGGTATCCTTCTCCGTGGTATTGAAAAGAAGGACGTTATCCGTGGTCAGGTTCTTGCTGCTCCTGGATCAATCCACCCGCACACAAAGTTCGAAGCTCAGATTTACGTTCTTTCAAAGGAAGAAGGCGGACGCCACAGCCCATTCTTTACAGGTTACCGCCCACAGTTCTACTTCCGCACAACAGATATTACAGGTACTGTAAATCTTGAAGCTGGAACAGAAATGGTAAAGCCAGGCGACAACGTAAAGATTATCGGTGAACTTATCCACCCAATCGCTATGGACGAAGGTCTTAAGCTTGCTATCCGTGAAGGCGGACACACAATCGCTTCCGGCCAGGTTACAAAAGTTATTGAATAGTTTTTGATATAAACGGGGCAGGGGATTTTCCCCTGTTCCGCTTTTAGGAGTAATTATGGCAAACGGCAAGATTCGTGTAAGCCTTCGCGCTTTTGACGTAGCGCTTATCGATCAGAGTGCAAAAGACATCGTTCAGCAGGTTCAGAAGGCGGGAGCAAAGGTTTCAGGACCAATCCCGCTTCCAACAAGAATCAACAAGGTAACTGTGTTGCGTTCAGTTTTTGTTAACAAAAAATCACGCGAACAGTTCGAGATGCGCACACACAAGCGCCTTATTGATATTTTTGAACCTTCTTCAGAAGTGATGGATTCACTTATGAAGTTGGAACTTCCTGCAGGTGTTGCAGTAGAAATCAAGCAATAATTTAATTATTGAAATAAAGGGTACGGTCCCTTGGATCGGGATGGCGGCCTAGTTAGGAGTATTCAGATGAAAGGTCTGATAGCAAAAAAAGTGGGAATGACCCAAGTTTTTGACGAAAACGGAAATCTGACACCAGTAACCGTGATCCGCGTCGAACCGAATACGGTCATTGCTACAAAGACAGAGGAAAAGTGCGGTTATAACGCTGTTGTTCTTGGTTTTGAAGACATGAAGGCCAAGAATGTTACAAAGCCTTATGCAAAGCAGTTCCCTGAAAACGTTACGCCTAAGCGGCACTTGAAAGAATTCCGCGATTTTGAAGGCGAAGTAAAAGTCGGCGACCAGATTGGCGTTGAGCTTTTTGACAAGGTGCGCTTTATTGATGTAACCGCTACCTCCAAGGGTAAGGGTTTCCAGGGCGTAATGAAGAGATGGGGTTTCCATGGTGGTAGAGCAACTCACGGTTCTAAGTTCCATAGAGAAGCCGGTGGCACTGGATGCTGTACAACTCCGGGACACACACTTAAGAATATTAAGATGCCTGGCCACATGGGTTGTGATCGTGTTACAGTTCAGAATCTCAAGGTTGTAAAAGTAGACCCTGAGCTTAAAGTTTTAATGGTACGCGGTGCAGTTCCTGGGACAAAAGACAGCACGCTTATTGTTAAGGCTGCTGTTAAGAAATAAGGTCGAGGAATAGTATGGAAAAGAAAGTCTATTCAACCGATGGTAAAGAACTCAGGACTATTAATCTTGACGATAAAATTTTCGGACTCCCAGTCAACGAAGACGTTATCTATTACGCCATCACAAACGAATTAGCAAATAAACGTGTTGGAACAGCTTGTACAAAGACACGCGCAGAAGTTCACGGTAGCAATGCCAAGCCTTATAAGCAGAAGGGAACAGGAAACGCACGTCGCGGTGACAAAAAGTCTCCGATTACAGTTGGTGGCGGTACAATTTTTGGACCAAAGCCACGTGATTACAGCTATTATATCCCTAAGAAAGAGAAGCGCCTTGCAATGAAGACGATTCTTAGCCTTCAGGCTCAGAACGACAGACTTACAGTTGTTGAAGACTTCAGCATTGAAAGCGGAAAGACAAAGGATCTCGTAAAGGTTCTTGACTCCCTCGCAAAGAATGCACCTGTAAAGTTTGAACCTGTTCTTAGAACTGGTGCTGGCAAGACTCATCAGAAGAAGGGCGACAAGGCAGAAGACTACCGCACAGTCATCCTCTTGAAGGACGATGACAAGCTTATTAAGCAGGCTGGTAGGAACCTTCCTTATGTTTCATTCCTTTCTTTCAACCGCCTTCGCGCACATGACCTCTTCTATGCAAGAAAGATTGTTATGCTTGAAGGTGCCGCAAAGAATCTTTCAGAATTCTTTGAAAAAGTGGAGGCTGAATAATGACATACGAAGATGTTCTTATTGAACCTATTCTTTCTGAAAAAGCTACACTTCTTCGTGAAGAAAACAAGTATACTTTCAAAGTAGACCCTGCTTCTACGAAGATTCAGATTAAGGAAGCTGTACGCAGACTCTTTAACGTAAAGGTTGTGGACTGCACAACAATCAACGTAAAGGGAAAGACAAAAAGACTTCGTGGTAAGCCTGGCAAAACAGCTAGCTGGAAGAAAGCAATCGTTAAGCTTGCTCCTGGCGAAACAATCAAGGTGTTTGAAGGCGCTTAAGCCTTTGAACGATAATTAAGGGGAACCATATGGCTCTTAAGATATACAAACCTTATTCAAAAGGTACACGTGGCCGTGTTGATTTGGTTCGTGAAGAACTGACAGCCGATAAACCCGAAAAAAGCCTTACTCACGGTATTAAAGCTCATGCTGGCCGTGGCGCAGGCGGACGGATTTCTGTTCGTCACCAGGGTGGCGGTCACAAGAGAAGATATCGTGACATCGACTTTAAGCGCGACAAGCACGGTATTCCTGGAACTGTAAAAACTATTGAATACGATCCATTCCGCAGTGCAAACATTGCTTTGATTGCATATGCAGACGGAGAAAAGCGCTACATCATCGCTCCAAAGAATTTGACTGTTGGTCAGAAGATTATGTCCGGTGAGAATGCAACACCTACAGTTGGAAACGCACTTCCGCTTTCCGTAATTCCTGTTGGTTTTACAGTACACAATATTGAACTTACGCTCGGACGTGGTGGACAGCTTGTTCGCTCTGCCGGTGCAGGTGCTTTGATTGCTGCAAAAGAAGGCGACTATGTTACAATTAAGCTTCCTTCTGGAGAACTTCGCCGCATCCATGGCAAGTGCTATGCTACAATCGGTATCGTAGGCAACGAAGAACGCATGAACACAAAACTGGGTAAAGCAGGCCGCAACCGCTGGAGAGGCATCCGCCCGACAGTTCGTGGTATGGCTATGAACCCTGTTGACCATCCGCTTGGTGGTGGTGAAGGTGCAGGTAAGGGACACTTGCCTGTTACTCCTTGGGGACAGCCTTGTCGTGGTTACAAGACGCGCAATAAGAGGAAGCCTTCCAACCGCTTCATTATTAGTCGCCGCAAGAAGTAGAGCGAGGAGTAGAAAGTGTCTAGATCTGTAAAAAAAGGACCTTTTGTAGATAAATCACTTTACAAAAAGGTAACAGAAATGAATAAGGCGGCAGCAGCTGACAAGAAGATGATTAAAACATATTCCCGCTGCTCCACAATTATCCCGGAAATGGTTGGAAACACTATTTCCGTTCATAACGGCAAGTCCTGGATTCCTGTGTACATAACAGAAAACCTTGTTGGCCACAAGCTCGGCGAGTTTGCTGCTACACGTACATTCAAGGGCCACGGCGGTACAGACAAATCTGCAGGTAAATAAGGAGCAAGATTATGGCTGAAACTGAGAACAAAGAAACAAAACGCAGGCTTAAGAAGAGCGTGCGCGCTGCTAACAGACCGGAACAGCCCGGCTATGTTGCTACAACCAAGTTCCTTATTGCATCACCTACAAAGGTTCGTCCTGTAGCCAATGTAATAAGAAGCAAGTCAACAACAGAAGCTCTTGCTATCCTTGATGTTATGCCTCAGAAGGGTGCACGTCTTATCAGCGGAACTTTAAAGTCTGCTGTTGCAAATGCACTTTATGCAAACAAGAAGTTGGATGAAGATATGTTGTATGTAAGGGAAATTCGCATCGACGAAGGTCCCCGTCTTAAGAGGGTTTGGTTCCGTGGCCGCGGCCGTGCAGACCAGCTCCTTAGGCGTATGTGCCATATCACTGTAATCGTTGACGAAAAGGCGGGTAAATAACATGGGTCAGAAAGTTAGTCCTATCGGTTTACGTCTTGGAGTAAACAAGACATGGCAGTCCCGTTGGTATGCAGATCCAAGGGAATATGCAGATCTCTTTCTTGAAGACATCAAAATCCGTAAGTTGGTAAACAGTCTTCCTGAATGCAAGAACGCAGACATTGCCGAAATCGAAATTGTTCGTCATCCGCAGCGTGTTACAATCGTGATTCACACAGCACGCCCGGGTGTTATTATTGGTGTAAAGGGTGCTACAATCGAAAAGATTAGCGCTGATATTCAGAAGCAGTTGACACAGAAGGTACAGATTAAAATAAAGGAAGTAAAACGTGCCGAAATCAACGCTTCTCTTATCGCTCAGAACATTGCGCGCCAGCTTGTAGGCCGCGGCTCATACCGCAAGGCTCTTAAGCAGGCTACTTCCAATGCAATGAAGGGCGGAGCACAGGGAATCAAGATTCGTCTTTCCGGACGTCTCGGCGGAGCAGAAATGAGACGCTCTGAAGAGCACAAGGAAGGAAGAGTTCCTCTGCACACACTCCGTGCTGACATTGACTACGGTTTCTTCGAAGCTCTTACTTCATACGGAAAAATCGGTGTGAAGGTATGGGTTTACAACGGAATGAACTACGGTCATGAGCAGAACGAAGATGCAGGAGACATCGTAAAGAAGCCCCGCCGCGAACGCTCAAACGGTGAACGCAAGGGTCGTGCTCCGAAATCTGATGGAGGAAAAGTAGAAAATGCTTAGTCCTAAAAGAGTTGCGCACCGCAAAGTTCAGCGCGGTCGTCCAAAGGGAAACGCTACCCGCGATAACTATGTAGATTTTGGTGATGTAGCACTTGTTGCTATGGAACCGGTATGGCTTCAGGCAAAGCACATTGAAGCTGCCCGTGTTGCAATCAACCGCTGCATCAACCGCCAGGGACAGGTTTGGACTCGTATATTCCCAGACAAGCCTGTTTCAAAGAAGCCTGCTGACACCCGTATGGGTAAGGGTAAGGGAGCTCCAGAGTTCTGGGCTGCCGTAATAAAGCCAGGCATGATTCTGTTTGAAGTTGGTGGAATCGAAAAGAACCTTGCTGAAAAGGCAATGCACCTTGCAGCAAGCAAACTGCCAATCAAGACAAAAGTTGCATTCCGCCCAACAGTGGAATAAGGAGTAAGATATGGCTAAATCCGAAAAAAAGAAGGACAAGGAACTGTCTTACAACGAACTTGTTGCTAAGCGGGATGAACTTAAGAGAAAATACATGGACTTCCGTTTCCAGGCGGTTGTAGGCCATGTAGAAAATCCAGTGCAGAAACGTACAATGCGCCGCGAAATCGCACGCTTGAATACTTTCATTCATCAGCAGGATCTGGAGAAATTCAGAAAGGCTGCTCTTGAATCAATTGCTGCAAAAAACTAGGAGCTGACCCGTGGAAGAACAGACAGTACAGAAGACAAAAGGTGCTAAACGTTCATTCGTAGGTATCGTCACTAGTGACAAAATGGATAAGACCATCGTTGTTTCTATCGATACAAAGAAAATGGACAGCCTTTACAAGAAGTACGTTACACGTACAAAGAAATGTAAGGCACACGATGAAAAGAATGATGCGCACGAAGGCGACACAGTAAGAATCGTTGAATGCGCACCTATCAGCAAAGACAAGTGCTGGCGCCTTGCTGAAGTTATTGAAAGAGCCAAATAAGCTTTAAGGAGTATTGGATTATGATTCAGATGCAGTCAAAGTTAACTGTTGCCGATAACTCCGGAGCCAAATTGGTTCAGTGCATAAAGGTTCTTGGTGGAACACACCGCCGTTATGCAGGTATTGGCGACATCGTTGTGGTAGCTGTTAAGGAAGCCATTCCTACATCTACAATAAAAGAAGGAACAGTACAGAAAGCGGTTATCGTTCGTGTTGCGAAGGAATACCGCCGCCCAGACGGAACTTACATCCGCTTCGATGATAACGCTTGTGTTATCGTTGATGCAGACAAGAATCCTAAGGGAAAACGTATTTTTGGACCTGTAGCCCGTGAGTTGCGTGATATGGATTTCATGAAGATCATATCCCTTGCTCCGGAAGTATTGTAAGGAGTTTGTGAATCATGAAAATCAACCGCAAGATTCATAAGGGTGACAACGTAGAAATCATTTCCGGAAAGGACAAGGGCAAGCGCGGCGAAGTCGTGCGTGTCTTTGAAAAGGGCGAACACTGCCGCGTTATCGTTGGCGGTGCAAACCTTGTAAAGAAGGCTATCAAAAGAAGAAGCCAGCAGGATGCCGGTGGAATTGCTGAAGTTGAAGCCCCGTTGGATATTTCTAACGTGATGCTTGTTTGCAAAAAGTGCGGCAAGCCTGTTAGAGCAGGATATAAAATTGACGGCGATACAAAAATTCGTGTATGCCGCAAGTGTGGAGAAAAACTGTAATGGAAAATTACGTACCACGGCTTAAGAAAGTCTATAAGGAAAAGTACGCCCCCGAACTGTTTAAGGAACTGGGTTATACATCAGTTATGCAGATTCCGGCAATCAAAAAGATTGTTGTTAGCATGGGTGTTGGCGAAGCTCTCACGAATAAGAAACTTCTTGATGCTGCAGTTACGGATCTCACTCAGATTACCGGCCAGAAAGCTGTTAAGACAAGAGCTAAGAAAAGTATTGCAAATTTCAAACTTCGTGCAGGACAGGAAATCGGTGCAATGGTTACTCTTCGCGGAAACATCATGTATGAATTCCTCGATCGCCTGATTAACGTAGCTCTCCCGCGCGTTAAGGACTTCCGCGGAATCAAGGCCACAGGCTTTGACGGACACGGAAACTTCTCTCTTGGTATTACTGAACAGATTATCTTCCCGGAAATCGACTTTGATAAAATCGTCAAGATTTCTGGTATGAACGTCAGTATAGTAACAAGCGCTCGCACAGACAGCGAAGCTCGTGCCCTTCTTGACAAGTTCGGCATGCCGTTTAGGAAATAAGGAACAAGCTCATGGCTAAGAAATCATTGATTATCAAATGTCAGCGGACTCCGAAATACAGCACTAGAAAATATAATAGATGTCAGATTTGCGGTCGTCCACACGGATATTTGCGGAAGTTTAAGATTTGTCGTATCTGTTTCCGCAAATTAGCAAGTGAAGGCCTTTTACCAGGCGTCACAAAGTCATCTTGGTAGTGGCAGGAGGAAAGAAATGGCAGCTTCAGACCCAGTAGCAGATATGCTCTCTAAAGTCCAGAACGCGGCAAGAGCCGGTCACGAAAAGGTTGACGTACCGACTTCAAAGATGAAACTTGAGATCGTCAAGATCCTTAAGACAGAAGGATACATCAAGAACTTTAAGAAGGTTCAGGATGATGACGGCCGCAATGTAATCCGCGTATTCTTGAAATATGATGATTCAAATGCACCGGTAATCCACGGTATGAAGAAGATTTCTACACCTGGTCGCCGCGTGTATTCAGGCTATAAGGATTTGCCCCGTGTTTACAACGGCTACGGCACTTTAATCATTTCAACATCAACTGGTGTTACAACTGGCAAAAAGGCATCTGAAAAGATGGTCGGCGGCGAGTTGATTTGCACGGTATGGTAATAGGAGAAAACAATGGCTTCAAAAATTGGTAAACTTCCTGTCGCTATCCCTGGCGGTGTTACTGTAAAAGTAGACGGTGATGTTATATCTGTTAAAGGACCGAAAGGCGAACTTAAGCAGAAGTTCAACAACCTTGTAAAGATTGACGTAAAAGGCTCTGAACTTGTTGTTAATCCTTCTGACGGCTCTAAGAATGCGTCTGCAGCCCACGGTTTGTACCAGAGGCTCATTTCCAACATGGTAACAGGCGTAACAAACGGTTTCTCAAAGACACTTATCATCACTGGTGTTGGTTATCGTGCAGAAGTTAAGGGCAAGGAACTTGTTATGAACCTTGGATATTCCAATGAATTCATCGCAATCATTCCTGAAGGCCTTACTGTAACAGCAGATAAGGACGGAAAAGTTACTATCGCTGGTATCGATAAGCAGCTCGTTGGTCAGTTCAGCGCTGATATACGCAAGCTTCGTGGACCTGAGCCTTACAAGGGTAAGGGTATTCGCTATGAAACAGAAGTTATCAGACGTAAAGTCGGTAAGACTGGTGTAAAATAAGGTGAATTGATATGTTCAAGAAATTAAGCGATAAACAAAGAAGACGCCTTCACAGAAAGATTCACATCCGCAAGACTATTTACGGTACTGCAGAACGCCCTCGCATGACAGTTTACAAGAGCGGACGCAACCTCTATGTCCAGGCTATTAATGATGATGAAGGCAAGACTCTTGCTTCCATCTCTACATTGGAAAAGGATTTTATTGCACTCAAGGCTAACATCGACAGTGCAGCAAAACTCGGTGAAGCTTTTGGTTCACGCCTGAAGGATAAGAACATAAGCAAAGTTGTGTTCGACCGCAATGGTTACCTCTATCACGGTGTTGTAAAAGCTCTTGCAGACGCTACCCGCAAAGCCGGGATTGAATTTTAGGAGTGGTTATGGAAAACGAACGCCAGAGACGCGCTGAAAGAAAACCGGCCGATGAATTCGTTGAAAAACTTGTAAAGTTGAACCGCACTTCAAAGACCGTAAAAGGTGGACGCCGCATGGCTTTCTCTGCCCTTACTGTCGTAGGCGACCAGAAAGGACGCATTGGCTACGGATTCGGAAAGGCTAACGATGTTACGGAAGCTATTAGAAAGAGCATTGACCGCGCAAAGGCAAATCTTTCTAGAGTTCCTTTGAAGAACGGAACAATTCCGCACGAGATTATCGGTAAATACAAGAGTTCATCTGTTTTGCTCAAGCCTGCTTGCCCTGGTACTGGAGTTATCGCAGGTGGTGCTGTCCGCGCAGTAATGGATGCTGCTGGAGTAACTGATGTTATCTCTAAGTCACAGGGATCAAGGACTTCTGTAAACGTTGTCCGTGCAACTTTTGATGCAGTAAGCAAGCTTATGAATGCCCGCGAAGTGGCTCAGAGCCGCGGAAAGACTCTTAAAGAGATGTGGGGTTAATCATGGCAAAGAAATTACGCATTGAATTGATTAGAAGCGTTATCGGGCAGAAGCCTGATAAGCGTGCCACGGTTCGCAGTCTTGGTCTTAAGAAGATTAATTCTGTTGTAGAGCATGAAGACAATCCTTCTGTAAGGGGCATGGTTAGTGCTGTTGCACACCTTGTAAAATGTGAGGAGATTGACTAATGTCAGATTTTATGTTGCATGCACCTCAGGGTGCCAATAGACCTAAGCGCAGAGTTGGCCGCGGTTCTTCATCAGGACTCGGTTCTACTGCCGGTAAGGGTAACAAGGGCCAGCAGTCAAGAAGCGGTAGCGCAGTTCCGTATGTTGGCTTTGAAGGCGGACAGATGCCTTTGTATCGCCGCATTGCCCGCAGAGGCTTTTCTAACGCCCGCTTTAAGAAGGAATTCTCTATTTTCAACTTGAAGCAGTTGGAAGAAAAGTATGCTGACGGAGAAACGGTAAACCGTGAGTCTCTTAAGGCTAAGGGATTGCTCTCTAAGAACAAGACTCTTATTAAGATCTTGGGTGATGGAGACATTACTAAGAAGCTTAATATTGACGTTGATAAAGTTTCTGCTTCTGCTAAAGAGAAGATCGAAAAGGTTGGCGGCAGCGTAAAGGTTGCAGAAGAAGCCGACAAAGCAAAAGCTGAAACAAAATAAGACGTGGAGTGAAAAATGGCAAGCAATCCTGTAGTAAATGTTTTCAGAGTTAAAGAGTTGCGTTCAAAGCTTCTCTTTACTTTGTTCATTCTGGCTATATTCCGCCTGGGAAGCGTTTTGACTATTCCGGGCATTAACGCATCCTTGCTTCTGCGTTATTTTGAAAGTTTGGGAAATACCGCGGAAAGCGCTTTTGCCAATTATATGGACTTTTTTGCAGGCGGCGCGTTTGAGCGTTTCTCTGTGTTCATGTTGGGTGTTATGCCTTACATTTCTACACAGATTATCCTTCAGCTCGCGCTTGTCATTTTTCCGTCACTCAAAAGAATCGCGCAGGAAGAAGGCGGTCAGCAGAAGGTTGCCGCTTGGACTAGAATCGGTACAATCTTTGTTTGTATCATTCAGTCCGCGGTAATCACTGTTTATGCTGATTCTATCAACCAGCAGGTTCCTGGAGTGATAGTACTGGACAAAGTTCATTTCAATATTCTGGCAATCCTTACGGTTACGACAGGTTCTATGATAACCGTCTGGATAGGCGATCAGATTACTGCGCACGGAGTTGGAAACGGTATTTCTGTTCTGATTCTCGCCGGTATCGTTGCCCGTATGCCTGGAGCAATTTGGAATTTGATTAATCAGGTTAGGGAAGGCACAAACGGTGTAAACATCGTATTTGTCATCGTTGCCTTCTTTATGTACCTTGCAATTATCGGTCTGATTGTTTACGAGCAGTCTGGTGAACGCAAAATCCCCGTGCACTACGCCAAGCGTGTTGTTGGCCGTAAGATGTATGGCGGACAAAGTACATATATACCTTTTAAAATCAATCCGTCTGGAGTAATTCCGATAATTTTTGCATCTGCATTCTTGACTTTGCCTTTGCAGCTCGCAACCGGTATGGCAAGCAGGGCTACATGGCTCAGCAAAGTTTCTGTTGCACTCAATCCGCTCGGAATTCTTTATAACGCAATCGAAGTTCTGTTGATCATTTTCTTTGCATACTTCTACACACAGGTAACCCTGAACCCCACAGAGATCGCAAAGCAAATCCGCGAAAACGGTGGTTCCATTCCAGGAATCAGAACAGACAAAACTGAGGAATATCTTCAGAAGGTGTTGAACCGTCTGATACTTCCCGGTTCGTTGTATCTTGCATTGATTGCAGTTATCCCTACAATTATTCAGATTGTGTTCAAGTTCCCCCAGGAAGTTGCAATGCTTATGGGTGGTACTTCGTTGCTGATTATTGTTGGCGTTGACCTTGATACAATGGCCCAGGTAGAAGCCTTGCTTAAGATGCATCACCACGATGGATTTACAAAGAAAGGCTTAAAACCGCGTAATTTATAGAAAACTTTAGTAAAAAGTTAAGAATTTATGCGGTTAGGACTAGATTAAATTTGGTAATATATGATATATTAATACACCGCTTCTATATTGGAGCGGTGGTATTGAATTGTAGTTCATGGTAAACAGTCTTCTATTATATAGAAGCGATGTTACTTCGAACTGCCATGATTCAATAAAACAACTATCACTGTATTACCAGGGGGACTTTTTATGAAAGTACGAACCAGTGTAAAGCCCATTTGCGACAAGTGTAAGGTTATCAAGAGAAACGGAATTATCCGCATTATCTGTTCTAACCCAAAGCATAAGCAGAGACAGGGTTGAGGAGTAACTGATGGCACGTATTGCGGGAGTTGACCTCCCAAACAAGCAAGTAAAGATTGCTTTGACTTATATCTACGGAATCGGCCGTTCAGCGGCATTGCACATCTGCGAACTTACCGGCACAGAACCCGGAAGAATGATTAACGATTTGTCAGAAGACGAACTGGCTAAAATCCGCAAAGCTATCGATGACAACTACAAGACAGAAGGTCGTCTCCGCACAGAGATTGGTCTTAACATTAAGCGCCTGATTGACATCGGAAGCTACCGTGGCAGCCGCCATCGCAAGGGTCTTCCAGTACGCGGTCAGCGCACCCGTACAAATTCTCGTACTCGCAAGGGTAAGAAGAAGACAGTTGCCAACAAGAAGAAGGCTTAAGCGGAGGTAAATAATGCCAGCAGCAACAAATTCTAACAGCAAAAAAAGAAAAGAGAAAAAGAGTGTATTTGAAGGTAATGTTTACATTCAGGCAACCTTCAACAACACGATTGTGACAATTACAGACCTTCGTGGAAACGCAATTTCTTGGGCTTCTTCTGGTGGCTTGGGATTCCGCGGGGCAAAGAAGTCTACTCCGTTTGCAGCACAGTCTGTTGCAGAAACTGCAGTTCAGCGCGCAGCTGGCTACGGTTTGCGTGAAGTTCATGTGTTTGTAAAGGGACCTGGAATCGGTCGTGAAAATGCGATTCGTGTTCTTGGAACTTTAGGCCTTAAGGTAAAGTCTATCTCTGATACTACTCCAATTCCTCACAATGGATGCCGCCCGCGCAAGACGCGTCGCATGTAATTCTGGATTTGTGTTGAATTAGGGAATACGGCAGAACTGCTGTTTTCAGCCTGCTGTTATTCAGAATGAACTTAATGAGCGTTAATGCAGTAAATCTTTAGCAAGTTTTATTGCAGCGCTGATTTAAAGGAAGGTCGGCAAAAAGACTTTCCCAATTAATAAGGAGTTCAGATGGCTCGCAAAAATCTCCTTAAGGGGTTTAAAAAACCGAAAGGCATAACATTTGAGCATCAGGAGCAGAATCCAAACTACGGTAAGTTTACTGCTTATCCTTTTGAACCGGGCTTCGGTACAACGGTAGGTAATACCTTGCGCCGCGTATTGCTCTCTTCTATCCAGGGATACGCAATCTCCGCAGTTCAGATTAGTTCTTATGACGCAGATGGAGTTCCACATCTTATCTCCGGAGAGTTCGAATCAATTCCGAATATTTCCGAAGATACGCTGGAAGTCTTGAACAGCTTAAAACAAATACGCTTGCGCTTGCCTCGGGATGTTGAACAGGATACAATCCACTACGAGTTTCAGGGACCAGGCACTGTAAAAAGTGAAGACCTTGAAAAAGAAGGGCAGCTCGAAATCATGACAAAGGGACTTGAGCTCTTTACTATGATGGAAGGTGCTCATCTTGAATTTGACATTCAGGTTGATTGCGGCAGAGGATATGTGCCTGCTGAAGTAAATGAACGCTATCTGGAAATTGTTGGAACAATTCCAATGGACTGTATCTTTACTCCGGTACCAAAGGTAAAGTATTCTATTGAACCATGCCGTGTTGGTCAGCGCAACGATTATGACAAGTTAATTCTTGAGATTTGGACCGACGGAACTATTAGCCCTGAAGATGCACTTGCTGACGCAGCAAAGATTGCAAAAGACTATTTCGCAATTTTTGTGAACTTTAACGAAAGCGAATATTCTTCAAGCGATGATGGTGAAGAAGGTGACACAAGAATCCGCCAGTTGCTCGATACTAAGGTGGAAGACCTTGAGCTGTCTGTGCGTAGTTCAAACTGTCTTAAGAATGCAAATATTCACACATTGGGTGAATTAACCAAGAAAACGGAAGACGACATTACAAAGACCCGTAACTTTGGTAAAAAGAGCCTTGAAGAAATCAAGGAAAAATTGGCCGAACGCGGTTTGTCTTTAGGCATGACTGATTATAGCCATGTAAAGGATGTTGTGTTACGCAAACAGAAGGACGAAACGAATGAATCATAAAATTGGATTTAATCCGCTTTCACGCACATCTGCACACCGCCGTGCAATGTTACGCAATATGGTAGCCTCTTTGTTTAAGTATGAACGCATTACTACTACAAAAGCAAAGGCTGCTGAAGCTCGTAGGTATGCCGAGAAACTGATTACTCGTGCAAAGGTTGATACAGTTCACAACAGAAGAATTGCAGCAAAATTCATTGCAGACGAAAGAATCTTGAACAAATTGTTCACAGAGCTTGGTCCCCGCATGAAGGAACGTAACGGTGGTTATACACGCGTTCTAAAGATGGGATTCCGCCAGGGCGATGCAGCAGAGATGGTAATTCTTGAGCTGGTAGATTACAAGCTTCCAGAACCAGATTCTGACAAGAACGAAAAAAAGTCTACAAAGAAAGCAAAGGCTGAAAAAGCTGAAGCTGCAAAGGAGTAAGCCATGTCTAAAGCACATCGTGGAACAGGTATCCGTAAAGAACCAAATCATGGCCGTGGCGTTTGCGGCATTTGCGGTACAGAACAGATTAAGACCCTTTACGAACAGGACGTTGACGGAAAGAAGGTAAAGATTTGCAAATTCTGTAAAGCTAACTTGAAGAACAAAGCTCGTGCAGAAGCAAAAGTAGCAAAGAAAGCTGCCGCCGCTGCTGCACCTGCCGCAGAAGCTCCTGCTGCAGAAGAAGCACCTTCAGCCTAAACAGCGAATACTTGTTTAGCACAACCGCCCCTTATACGGGCGGTTTTTTGTTTTAGCGTGTGTTTTTCATGCGCCTTTTGCCAAAAGAATGGCTCAAATAGAGCACTCAAACAGAGCAAGTCAAAGAGAGCAGTCTGATATGGAGAAGAAAAAAGTGAGTGTTGCCTATGTTCTGCTAAAGACAGTCATGATTGTCCTAATCATACTCTTTGCAAGTGATGGGCTTATGCAGTTCATTTCATATTCCTTTTATAAGGGCGACAGAAAATTCAAAGAAGTAAAGTATGAACCCATAGAGCTGGAAATAAAAGCAGATGGAAAAGAAACCCTGTATGGCTACGGCTACAATCTTGATTCAAAATCTTCAAGCGTAATCCTCTTCTTTGGAGGCTCAATGTACATTGCCTACAATTCGGTTGGAATGTACGGAGGACTCTTTGGCTGCCCCTTCCTTTCTGTAGACTACTATGGAAGCCAAAAGAGCAGGGGAAAGATGAATTTGCAGACTATGCAAAAGTCCGCCACGGATTTGTATGACTATGCCAAAAGCCGCTACCCGGACAGGGACATTTACGTCTTTGGCCACAGCTATGGCTGCGGAATGGCGGCATACCTTGCAAGCGTAAGGGAATGCAAGCATCTCGTACTTGCTTCTGGCTACAGAAATCTTTCCGACTTGTACAACAAGATTATCCCAATATTCTGGGGGCCGCTAAAAGTCTTTATCAAAAACAACATCTGCGTGGACCAGTACGCAAAAAAGACTGTCTGCCCGGTAACAATTATAGGCTCCGATGCAGACAAAACCCTTTCTGCAAGCCTTCAGCAAAAACTTGCCGCTTTCTACTCTTCATCAGCTTCCTCCGCTGAATGCAAGATATTCCACGGAATCTGCCACGAAGACTATTTTGCAACAGAAGAAGTGATTAAGTTCCTTTCAGGCATTGTGGAAAAAGAGTAATTACTTGCAGTTCTTCTTGTGAGCCTTGATTTTCTTTATTGCCCAGGCATAGTGGCTTGAGGTATTGCTAACACAGTATTCGCCAAGAGACGAATTTCCTGTCCAGGCAAAATGCTTTGGCATAAAAAGCTCCTCATTCGTGTAGCCTTCAATCATCTTCATAACTTGTGCATGGCTTTTTGCAAGCATCTTCTTTGCTTCTTCAAGGCTCGTGTCTTGGTGAATCTTCCAGAACATCTGGTTCATCGCGCCGTAAGTTTTCCAAGAGTAGTCCGGCGGCAAAAAGGCAATGGCACTTTTCTTGTCCGTAACGCCGGAATTGTTTTTGGGAAATTTAAGCATCAGCTGGTGCCACTCGTAAAGATGGACTAAAACGTCGCGGACATTTTTATCGCGGCTCCAGTGGGCCTCCTTTTTGCTAGGCTGACCAGAAAAGTCAAATGGCGTGTTAAGTTCCTTTTCCGTAAGCCCGTCAACCATCTTTGTAAGTTCCTCGTAGTTTTCCCTTGCAGCAAGCAAAAGTTCATCCTTTGTTTTGGGTCTTGGCATGTAGCACCTCCGTCTTGTAGTTTTTATGCCTTTAGTATATCATAAAAAATATGACAGCAATATGTCATATTAATTTTAGAAAAATATTGCAGGAAAAAACAGCTTATGCAACAAATAGTAGAAATAACCCAAAGCCAGCAAAAACAAAAAATCTGTAGGCAAATACTAGAAGCCCTTCCCGAATGGTTTGAAGTAGAAGAAAGCCGCGAGCAGTATATTTCAGAATGCGTTAACTTCACCTTCATCGCTGCAGAAGACAATGGCTATGCGGGTTTTTTGTGCCTAAAGCAGACCGGAAAAGCCACCGTAGAAATAGCCGTAATGGGAGTCCTAAAAGAATTCCACAGAAAGGGAATAGGCCGCGCCTTGGTTCAAAAAGCAGTAGAAATTGCCCGCCAAAAAGGCTACACCTTCATGCAGGTAAAAACCGTAGCGGAAGGCTATTACGAAGACTACGACAAAACCAACAAATTCTATCAGTCATGCGGATTCAAAGAACTGGAAATTTTCCCTCTCCTTTGGGACCAGGCAAACCCCTGCCAAGTCTACGTTATGTATTTGCCTTCTCCCTGTGAGCCGTAATGATTGTGTAGCTGTATGCGTTCACGGTAAAAGTGTTTCCGCCAATTGTTGCGTACCAGTTTTTGCCCCTGCGGGCTATGCGCGCTTCTGGCAAACCTATTTGTTCCTTGCACCAGCCAACTGTGTCCAATATCTCTTTGCCCAAAGAAAGGTTTCTCCTTATGCGCTCTTCCCCCATCTCTGTCGTGTGAATCTTTTCTATGTTACTAAGCAGTTCCTTGCAATCTGTCATTTTTCCTTCCTATGCTTTTCTGGACGAAGCCTTAATTGCTCTACCATTTTATTCCTTGGCTAATTCGAGCGGATAGGCCTTTGCGCCACCGCCGTTCCGGGGTTCCGGCTCCCGCCTCCATTGCCTGGCGGCAACCCGCTCCGCGGGCCCCTCCATGGCGGCGTAGGTTTCTTCGTCTTCCTACAATTCATTTTATCTTTCTTACAGGATGCCGTATTACGGTCCTTAGCTTTTCCCCCGAAACTTTCCTTGGGTCGCTAAGATATATTTCGTGGTGCAAGCGCGACTCAGAAAAATCAACTTCGTATCCCTTCAAAAGCGCATATTCATCCATCATTTTTATTGTTGCCGGCTCTTCATCGTATGAACCCAGATGCATAACCTGAACGCAGTCCCCCTCTTCCAAAGAAAAAAGTTCGGCGCGGGAACAGTCAAGTTTTTTCTTTTTCTGCACAGAATCCATTGCCCATTCAAAATCTTTTTGCGTAACAAAATCAGGTAGCCTTATTACAGAAATCCAATTAAAGCTTTCCTTGTGTCTGTAATCAATTCCTTCAATTCCATCCTGCCACCAAAAACCTTCGAGCGGCGGAACAACATAGTCAAAGTAACCTTCAATCTTGTGTTCGCCTTTTTTGCTCATCTTTATTCCGTAGGAAATTGCATACAAGACGTTAAGGGCAGCCTTGTATTGGCCGTCTTCTTCGTTGGGGTTGCCGCTTCCTTTCACAGCTACAAACTGCATCCTTGGAATGTGAACTATCCTGGGCTTTTTTGCTGGAAGATAAAATTCCTTGAATTCCTTTTTGTAGTCAAAAGCCATTTGCATCTCCTTAGTTTTGAATTTTTAGGGCAAATTCTTCAAGCAAGTCATGTTTGTAAATTTTTTCCCTTGTTGAATCTCGGACTTCTTTCCACAGCAGTGCGGCTGTTTTTAGTTTGTCCGCAAATTTAGAACTTTCCGGGTCTTTGCAAAAATCATGCACAAACTTATTCCACTGCAAAGATATTTTGTCGTATTTTGCGTAAGTCTTTTTTCCGTAAAAAATGTCAAGCAAGTCGCCAAGGGTAAAAGTGCTGTCTTGTGTTTCTTTAACCTTCTTTACGCTTGCAACCATATCCACATTGAACTTAAAATTTTTAATGCCTGTCTGTGCAGAAAAGAATTCGCGGAATCTTGGTCCAAAAGAAAATCCGCATTCCAAGAGTCCTGTCTGCAAAGTAAGTGCTTTGTCTTTTGCTTCTTGCTTTATTTTTCCAGCCAGGCCTTTTTTGTTTTCTTCAATAAGGCTCCCCTTGTAGTATTCTTCAATAACATGATTCAGCTCTGCCTTCATACCGGATGATTTTATTCCCAGAGACTTGCAGATTTTTTGCAGTTCTTCCCTGTACCAGTAGTATTTTGAAAACTCAGCGAATGTCTTTATTTCCTTAAAAGCAGGTCGTTCCATTCCGTCGCGCTCCATGCCTCTATTATAGCACAGTAATATGACATGGATGTGTCATATATAAAATATTTTTCTTGTAAACCTGTGATTTTGCTTATACAATGGAATATAGATATTAGGCCATGTGTCAAATGCAGGAGGAAAAATGTTCGACTTTAATTATTATACACCCACAAAAGTTGTGTTTGGAAAAAACACAGAAACAAAAGTTGCCGACTTAATTAAGGAATTCGGCGGAAAAAAAGTATTGATTCATTATGGCGGAGGAAGCGTTGTCCGCTCAGGCTTACTGCAGCGGGTAACAGACATCTTGGACAAGGCTGGAATCAATTATATTAAGCTTGGCGGGGCAGTTCCAAATCCTCATCTTGGTCTTGTTTATGAAGGAATTGAACTCTGCAAAAAAGAGGGCGTGGACTTTCTGCTTGCCGTTGGCGGAGGAAGTGCCATTGATTCTGCAAAGGCTATAGGCTACGGTGTCGTTAACAGCGGTGATGTCTGGGACTTCTATGATTACAAAAGAAAGGTGCAGGGCTGTCTTCCTCTTGGCGTAATTCTTACAATTGCCGCTACAGGAAGCGAAATGAGTGACTCGTCCGTAATTACAAAAGAGGAAGGTCTTGTTAAGCGCGGATATTCAAGTGATTTTGGCCGTCCGCGTTTTGCAATTATGAATCCTGAACTGACCATGACTTTGCCAGACTATCAGACTGCATGCGGATGCACGGACATTATGATGCACACAATGGAACGCTACTTTACAAACGGCGGAAACATGGAAATTACAGATTCAATGGCAGAGGCGCTTCTAAGAACCGTCAAAGAGAATGCAAAGATTCTTGTAAAAGACCCTAAGAACTATGACGCACGTGCAGAAGTTATGTGGGCAGGAAGCTTGGCTCACAACGGACTTACAGGCTGCGGAAACGACGGTGGTGACTGGATGACTCACAAGCTGGAGCATGAGCTAGGTGGTCTTTATGATGTTGCCCACGGAGCAGGTCTTGCCGCCCTTTGGGGAAGCTGGGCACGCTATGTTTATAAAAACTGCCTGCCGCGTTTTAAAAAGTTTGCAATCAATGTAATGGGCATTTCTCCAGATGCAGCAAGTGATGAAGAAATTGCGCTCAAGGGAATTGAAGCCATGGAAAATTTCTATCACGAAATAAAGATGCCTACAAACTTACGCGAGTTGGGTGTTACCGCCAGCGAAGAAGACCTTAAGCTTATGGCCCACAAATGCGCTGTCGGTGTAAACGGCGGAAAGGGTTCTGCAAAATTCCTAAAAGAAGAAGACATGCTGGAAATTTATAAGATGAGCAAATAGCCTTCATTTTAGGTTTTTACAAATACATGTCATTCCCAGGCTGTTGGTGACCGTACCAAATCTCGGCCCGGGAATGACATATTTTGTGAAAAACTCGACTTTGGCCTTTTAAAAATACCGTCAAAAATTAATATAGAAGCCCAGTCCGATTGCTCCTAAGTCAAAGCGGTCTGACTCTTTCCTAAATGGAAAAATAAAGGAATGCTGATAAAAAGTTTTTATTGCAAGCGTGTCAAATCCAGAATCATTTATAAAGTGAAAGGTTAGGCTTCCTTCTCCTGCTATGCCAACTGACGGGTCGCTTGTAACAAGATTCAATTTTCCGATTGCGGCTAATTCTGGAGATATGGAAAAATGCTCGCCAAAGAAAATGTTAAAGCGGCCTTCTACTCCTGCGTCAAAAAAGAAATAATTTGCTCTGTCTGTCAACTGCCAGCTGCAACCTGCCGTAAAATAAATGTTCTTTCCTTCCCTAAATCTTAAATATCCGCCGGGATAGTAGCGCTCAAAATTTTCTTTTGTGAGTGGAAGGGGTAATGTTGCACACGCTAGAAAAAGTTCTTCGTATCTTTGTGCAACAAAAACATTCAACGCTTGGTCGTTGTTAAAATCGTATTTCGTTTCCCTCATGTGCAAAGGGGACTTTTCGTCATATTCCATTCCATAAATGTACCAGTCATCGTTTTCTTTTGTCCAGCTTATGTAAAAATTATTTGCATCTTGCATATCTGTAATTTCGGTTTTGGGCGGGGTAGTGCCGTTACCGTCAGAAAGGGAACTTTTTGTCCATATAGAATTAAAACCGCTTGGCCAGTATTTTTCCAGAAGATAATATGAAAGAACAAGTTTCTTTTCTTCAAGGGAGGAAGCTTCATTAATGGGAGGCGTATCCAAGGAAAACATTTTGATGATGTTCTTGTATTGGGTGGCCGTAATGCTCTTGGCAAATTCATCGGAAAGGTATTCCTTAAATTTTAGGGCACTTTCTTTTGTAACAGTCCCTTTTAGGTTTCTATATATTTCGCAAACTTCTTCTGTTTTTTTTATCCTTGCATCTTTTTTAGAAGGGTCATCACTTCTCATTTCTCCTGCAAAAAGCATCTGAGCCATCATTAAAATAATTAAAGTCAATAAAAATTTCTTGTTTTTTTTCATACACTAAAACCAACTGCTATCAATAAATAATGTTACTCCTATTCCAATTTTTCCTACGTCTACCTTGCTGTCTGTTTTTCTTATGGGAAAATAATAGGAATGTTTGTAAAATGCATTTACTCCCAGCATGTAGCTGGGAATTAAAATCCTTAGGCCACCCGTCCAGGAAAAGCCGTATATGGGATTGTCGTTCCATAAACAAAGGTCTCCGCCTATGCCTGCATAAGGGTCAAAATGAAATGCTCCGTTAAAAAATGATATTGGCAAATGAAGGTTAAAAGCAAGCTCAAGTGGCAAATAGTTTGTGTTATTAATGTACTGCCAGTCAAGGGCTAGGTTTACTCCACAAAAACAGAAAAAAAATCCTGCCTGTAAAGAAATCCCATTGTAAGCTTCGTCAAGATTTTCTGCTACGATTGGCTTTGTGAATGCCGTGTCTAGGCAAATGCCGCCTGCTTCAAAAATAGAGACAACTTTTTTTCTGCCTTCTGATTCCTGGGCGTAAAGTGATGTTATAAAAATAATGCAAAGAAGAAAAAGAGATATTACTTTTTTCAATTTTCAATTCCTTTTTTTCTGGGTATATTCTAGCATCTTTTTTGATTCTTGAAAAGCAAAAGTGGCACTTGCTGTTATGCTTGAATTTCTTTTTTGAAAATATATGTCTTGTAGTTTTCGTGCTCATCGCTAAAGGGTTTGTAGATGTCTTCCTGAACAAGTGTGTAACCCCGCTTTGCGTACCATTGCCAGTTGCAGTCACAGTCGGTATAAAGGTAAAGGTTTTTAAATCCTTCCTTGTGAAGCATGGGTAAAAGCCGGTCTATGATAAGTGAACCGCAACCGGGCTTTCTGCTTACAAAAAGAGAAAGCTTTATGTCGTCATCATTCATCAGGGTAAAAGTCCGTTTGTCCATAAGTTCAATGTAATCATGGCTCATCTTTGATGCAATTTTTAAATTGTCAGGATATTTTTTTGACGCTTCAGCAAACCATTCGTCAGCCTTGCTCACATCTCCTTTTTTTGCCAAGAATGCGGAGGAAAGCAGAGTTCCGTCGTCTGCATCAACAAGCTGGTAATTCAAGTCGTTGTCAAACATGTTCTTTCTTACAATGTACTCAACGTTGAAGCGCTTAAATTCTTTGTCTCCTATTGGCGGGCTCCAAAGCGGCACAACAACGTCTACTACAAGCGGAAGGTTTTTGATGTCAAAATATTCTAGCTTTGAATTCTTTGCTTCCATTTTTGCCCCTGTGACTTTTTCTATTACATTGATTGGGTGATTGACCAGATGCTGTAGCCTGCACGTTCGATTTTTCGGATTATGTCAACGTAGAGAAGTTCTTTGTTTACTTCAATTCCAGCTTCAATGCGTTTGCGGCTGGCTTGGTTAAGATTGTGCTTTATCTCGTCATTTTTCTCTCTGAATTTTTCTCCAGAATCCCTTTGCTCTTTTGTTATGCCGACTGTAAAATACATGCAGACCTGTTCAAAGAATACACGAATCAGTTCAAGGTAATCCGTAATCTCTTTTGTCCTTTCGTCGTCTTGATTGTAGGCCTCGTTGGCAATATACTTTTTTACCGTGTGCATTATTGACCATGTTTCGTCGCTAAGATTTTCCAGCGAATCCGTAATGTGGATGAGCTTTGAAAAATGCAGCCTGTCGTTGGCGTTTGCATTTGGAAGTCTGGAACATTTCTGCAGGAAATCATTTATTGCAACGCACATTTCATCTATATAATTTTCCAGCCTGTTTATTGTTTCGTTTGACTCTTCAATTTTATCGCTATTGCTAAAGCTGCTGCATATCTCGTCGTACATCTCCATGACTTTTGCGGCCATCTTTGAAATTTCCACTTGAATCTGAACGGTGTACAAGTCTGAGCTCATTCTTGAATGGGGAATGATAGCCGGCATGTGGTAATGTTCATCCTTTTCCTTTTGTGATTCAGGAACCAGTTTTTTTGCAAGCCTTGCAATTTGGTTTGTAAAGGGAATAAAGACCAGGGTTGCACAAAGGTTAAAAATCGTGTGGAGCATTGCTATGTGTGTTGTGATGTTGTCTGCCGGTGCGCCTGGTATGATTAGGTCAACAAGAACTAGGAAAGGCTTGAATACTATGAGTGCAAGCAGAGTTCCTGTTACATTGAATGCAACGTGAACAAATGCCGTACGCTTAGCGTTTGTTGTTGCGCCAAAGCTTGACATTACAGCATCAATTGTTGAGCCTATGTTGCTTCCAAGAACTATTGCCGCGCTAAGAGCCCAACTTAAAGAGCCGTTTGCAGCCATGGTAAGGACGATTGCGGTCATTGCAGAGCTTGAGTGGATGAGCGCTGTGATTATTGCTCCGATTAAAACCCCAATGACAATTCCCCATATTCCAAGTTCGGAAATCATGGTGAAAGCTTTTGTTGCCGCAGGGCCAAGAGTAAGGCTTTCTTTTAAAAGACCTAGCCCCATAAAGAGCAGAGCAAATCCCATGAAGCACTCTGCAAAGTTATGAATCTTGAACTTCTTGAAGTACTTCAAGACAAATCCAAATCCAAAGATTGGAATGGCTGCTGCCGATACGGAGAAGTTGAATCCGAACATGGACACAACCCAGGCTGTAACTGTTGTACCTATGTTTGCGCCAAAGATTACACCGATTGCCTGTTCAAGTGAAAGAATTTCCGCGTTTACAAAGCTCACGACCATAACCGTTGTTGCACCGGAGCTTTGGATTAAAGCGGTAACACCAATTCCTGTCAGAATGGCAAAAAGCCTGTTCTTGGTAATCTTTGAGACAAGCTTTTGCAGCCCGCTTCCGGCACCCTTTTGGATACCGTCGGAAAGCATATTCATTCCAAAAAGCAGGAGGCACAATGAACCAACAAAACCAATTATCTGTCCTAGTATGTTTAAAACCATGCGTTAAGTATAACATACTTGCAGATTTTTTTACAGATGCAGGAAGGCATTTGCTAAAGCTTTACGTAGTCGCATTCTTTTCCGAGCGCGTCAACTTTGCAGGTAAAAAGGCATCCGTCATGTTTTCCCGAAAGCCCATTTCCTGATGTTGTAATAAAGAGTGTGTCCAGTTCATCTCCTATAAAGCAGCAGGAGGTTACATTCTTTGCGTCTACATGCACTGTGGCCAAGAGGGAGCCGTCTTTTCCGCTTCTCTTTTCGATTCTGCTTCCGCCCCAAAAGGCAACCCAAAGATTGTCTTCTCTGTCAATGCACATTCCGTCTGTAAGTCCATTTCCTTCGGTAGGGGTGAACAGAACTTTTTTGTTTGAAATTTCTGCGCTGGCCAAATCAAAGTCATATGAAAAAACTGCGTGCTGCAGTGTGTCGGAAAAATAAAATTTTTTATTGTCGCTTCTCCATGCCATTCCGTTGGAAATTTTTGTGTTGGCTTCTTTGCAGATAACATTTTTTCCGTCAAGTAAAAAGAGGTTTCCGCTTGCCTCGTGAATGTCGTCATCAACAGAAGAGCCAAACCACAGGCGGCCAAGTGAATCTGCCTTTGCATCGTTTGACCTTTGGTAGGGTTCATAAAATTCTTTTAGGCTTTTTATGATTGTGGCATTTCCCTTTTCCAAAAGATAAAGCCCATCCGTTGCGGCAAGTATGTAGCTTCCTTCTTTTTCTGCTGGAATTGCAGAACCAATTGCCTGTCCCAAGCAGAATGAATCTTTTTTTTCGTCAATCGTCTCTGTGTAGATGATTCCCTTTGGAATGTCCACCCAGCTTATTGCCTTTGTGCGTGAGTCATAAAATGGTGACTCGCCAAGAGAAAATTTTTCTTCAGAAAAAACTTGCGCCGTGTATTCCTTCATAAAAGCTCCTGTTAGTATCCAAGTTTTTTGTCAACAAGATAGTTCAGCTTTTTTCCTTCCATAAAATTCTTTAAGTCTTCCAAAAACATTTGAACGTTCTTGTCTTTGGTGTAGTCAAGGGTCAAGTTTCCTGCTACGTGAGGCGTAATCAAAAGATTTTTTGTTTTCCAGAGTCTGTTTCCGCTTGGCAAAGGTTCCGTTTGGAAAACATCCAGAGCAGCCCCTGCCAAGTGTCCGCTTTCAAGATTGTCTGCCAAGGCATCTTCGTCTATTGCAGAACCCCTTCCAACATTCACTATGTATGCTCCGTCCGCAAGCAAAGAAATCCTCTCGCGCGAAAGTATTCCCTTTGTTTCATTTGTGGCGGGGAGGCTCATCGCAAGCAAATCTGTTTGGGGTAAAATTTTGTCCAGGTCGTTTACGCTAAGAACTTTGTCGTAGCAGGATTCATTTGATTTTCCGCTTCTGCAAACTCCAGTAATGATTTTTGGTTCAAAAGCCTTTGCCCTCTTTGCAAAATTTGTTCCTATGTCGCCTGTTCCCAAAACGGTTATTCTGCAATCCTTTAAGGATTTTTGCGGTCTGGGGTAAAGCCACTTTCCATTCATGGTTTCCGCAAAGAATTCATTAAGCCTTCTCATCATCATAAGCGAGACTGCTATCATGTGTTCTGCAATGGAAACACCGTATGCTCCGGCAGAATTTGTAAGAAGACATTCCTCGTTTGCAAAATAGTTAGGCTTCATTATTGAATCAACACCAGCCCAGGGAACGCAAAGCCACTTTAGCTTTTTGCTTGTGTTTACGATGCTTGGTGCAAAACCATAAATAATGTCTGCATCAAAATTGTCGCTTGGAATTTCTTTTTCGTTTTTGTAAAAGAAAACATTTGCACCATATTTTTCAGCACTTGAATTTATAAGGTCAATATGCTTTTTCTCTAAGAGTTCGTTAATAACTAAAATTTTCATAAAGGTATTATACCATAAAATTATTTTTTTGCCAAAAAGGGACGTGCAATGTGAACGTTAAAGAATTCAATCAAAGGTCCCATAAAGAAAGCGGTTATGATTGTTCCTATTCCGGCAATGGTTGGTATGGCAGCTATTTTTCCGCCTGCAAGAATAAAAAGTCCCACGCCAAGGATAACACAGATTATGTCCGTGATGATTCTTACGTACTGGAACTTTCCTTTTTTCCAAGTGTTGCAGATTATAAGTGCCACCGCATCGTATGTAGAAACGCCAAGATCTGCCGTCATGTAAAAAGCAGAGCCAAAGCAAATTACTACTACGCCAATTACAAGGCATATAATGCGAACCGTAATCGAAGGGTTTACAATTATGTTTTTTAAAAAGTCATAAGTGAACTGGGTAATGTAGCCTAGCAAAAACAGGTTGATGAATGTTGCAATTCCAATGTAGTGCCTGTCAAACACAAGGGCAAATGTTAAAAGCAGTGCGTTTACGATTATGTACAAAAGCCCAAAGTCAAGAGGAATCAAAGAGTCCAAGCCCGCCATAAAAGATTGGAATGGATCTACGCCAAGCGCCGCTATTTTAAAAATGCCAACGCTTATCGCACAGATAATCACTCCAAAAAAAGACATGCCTATCCGCTTTACTAATTCCTTTCTGCTCATTTTTTCATCCTTCATATTCTTCCCCTAAGAAAAATTCTTTTTGCTTTCCTCCAAAGCCAAAATAACTTTGTCACACCAGACATCAAATTCCTGGTCTTCAACTTGGCATTCCGGGTGCGAAAGAACATAGTCCAGGGCAATCCTTACTCCCTGGTTGAATGGAACTGTGGTTTGCATTTGCGGAACAAGTCTCTTTAGCTTTGAGTTGTCAAATACTACGGAAACAGATTTGTCTCCAGTAAGGCTTCCTTCAAAGTCAAAGCCCAGCTTGTCTCCAACTGCGCTCAAATAGTCAGATGCAACGTGGTAGGCCTTTAGTTCAACTCCCAGTGCATCCGCAATGGTCTGGTAAATCTGGTTCCAGGAAAGAACTTCGTCTCCTGTAATTTGGAATGCTTCCCCAATCGCGTGGCGGTTCATCATAAGACCAATAAAGCCTGTTGCAAAATCCTTGTTGAACGTTAAATGCCAAAGGCTTGTTCCGTCCCCCTGAATGATAACCGGTTTTCCTTCCTTCATCCTTTTTATGACCTGATAGAAACCTTTTTTTCCGTGCACTCCAAGGGGAACGTTTCTCTTGTCGTATGTGTGGCTTGGCCTAACGATTGTTACCGGAAAATTTTCTTCGCGGTATTTTTTGAAGAGGAATTCTTCGCAGGCAATTTTATTTCTGGAGTATTCCCAGTGCGGATTAGAAAGCGTGGTTCCTTCCGTAATTACATAGCTTGCAGCAGGCTTGTTATAGGCAGATGCGGAACTGATGAATATGTATTGTTTGGTCTTTCCCTTAAAGAGTCTGTAGTCACGCTCAACCTGTTCTGGGGTAAAGCCAATGAATTCGCTAACAACATCAAACTGCATACCCGAAAGTTTTTTTGCAGCATCCTCTTCGTCAGAAATGTCGCAAAGAATTTGATGCACGTTTGCAGGGACTTCTGCCGCACGGTTTCCGCGGTTTAAAAGCCAGACTTCCCACTCATCCTTTTTTGAAAGTTCCTCAACAATAGCGGTACTGATTGTTCCTGTTCCGCCTATAAACAATGCCTTTGATTTTGCCATAAAATTCCTCTTCGTGTCGTTTCTGTTTATACCATCATCTTGTAGATTTTTGCGCAGTCGTCTTCGTTAAGCGTTACAAAGCCTGAAATGCTTCCTGTCCTTCCGTCGCCACTGCAAAGCACCTGAACCAGCTTTGGAATGTCTTCTTCCTTTGCTCCGAGTTCTGCAAAATTTTTTGGCATTCCAAGAGAAACAAGAAAATTCTGGAAGGCGTTTATTCCTTCAAGGGCTGTAACTTCCGGATGATCAAAATCCATCTGGCAGCCCCAGACCCGTGTTGCAACCTTTGCAAAACGCATTACGTCGTGCTTCATTACGTATTTAAAAACAGCCGGCATTGTTACTGCAAGTCCAGCACCATGGGCGCAATCGTAAAGAGCAGAAAGTTCGTGCTCTATGTTGTGGCTGTTCCAGTCCTGGCTTCTTCCCACGCCGCAAGAATTGTTGTGTGCCATCATTCCTGCCCACATGATGTTTGCGCGGGCCTCGTAGTTGTTTGGGTCTGCAATAACCCTTGGTCCTTCGTGCTTCATCGTAAGAAGGAGTGCTTCTATTAGTCTGTCGGTTACTTCAACCTCTTTTGTGTTTGTAAGGTAGCGTTCGTAAAGGTGAGCCATAATGTCCGTAATTCCGGCTGCGGTTTGATGCGGCGGCAAAGTCTGGGTAAGGGCAGGGTTCAAAATGCTGAACTTTGGGCGGATTGCGTTGCTTCCTGTTCCTCTCTTAAACATTCCTTCTTCTTTTGTAATTACAGAGTCAGGGCTTCCTTCGCTTCCTGCCGCTGCAATAGTAAGGACTGTTCCAACCGGAAGTGCCTTTTCTATCATCTTTCCTGAATAAAAATCCCAGAAGTCTCCGTCGTACAAAACACCTGCCGCTATAGCCTTTGCAGAGTCAATTACACTTCCTCCGCCAACGGCAAGAACAAAGTCAACATTTTCCCTTCTGCAAAGTTCAATTCCTTCGTATACAAGTCCGCTTCTTGGGTTTGGCTTTACGCCGCCAAGTTCAACGAATGGGATTGCTGATGCCTTTAGAGAAGCTTCAACCCTGTCCAAAAGGCCTGATGCCTTTGCGCTTTTTCCTCCAAAGTGAATCAGAACCTTGCTTCCTCCAAATTTTTTAACATATTCTCCAGCCTGATTTTCAGACTCTTTTCCAAAAACAAAAAATGTCGGTGAATAAAATGTAAAATTCTCCATCGAAAAATCTCCTAAAATAAAGATATTAAACCTGTTCGGAAACTTCAGTTTCAGAACAGGTTACTTTGAAATGCGATGTTTAAAATCGCGCTATTTTAGCGATTTTAAACTCGCAACCTGTGAGGGAACACAGTTTCCGAACAGGTCTATTGTTATTATGATAAATCATAAATTTAAAAAATAAAAGAAGATTTTTATTGAAAATTGCCCATTTTTTGTTATTATATAAATAGACCTATGGAAAGAGAAATCATCAAATACCGCCGCTTTCATGGCTTGGCTTTTGCCGAAAATGACATACCAAAAGTTTTTCCACCTCACTGGCACAACGAAGCGGAATTTATCGTTGCCTTAAAAAACGGATGCAAATATAAAATAGATGGGAAGGTTTACGAGCCAAAGGCTGGGGACCTTGTTTTGGTTTGGCCAAGGGAATTGCACGAACTTATTTGCATTCCTCCAGATGGTGTTGTGTTCATTCAGTTTTCTTCCTATTTAATAGAAAGCAATTCGGATTTGTCTGCCGCCTCTCATTTTATGAGTGATTGCCATTTGATCAGGCAAAAAGAAAATCCTGAGTTGGCAAAAAAAATAAGGGACTTGATTTACAAAATAAAAGCGACCCGCGAAAAGGAAGTTTTCTTTGCCGAAAGCCACTGCAAAATTTTTGTCTATGAAATTCTTCTGCTTGTTGGAGAATTGGTTTTAACGGAACGCAGTCAAAGCCTTGGACCTGAAAGTTTTTCCGACAAGTCTTGGGAATACATCCGCTTTGCTTGCAGCTACATTGCAGAGCATTCAAGGGAAAACATAAGCCAGTCCGAGGTTGCCGAAAAAATTGGTCTTAGTCAGTATTATTTTTCAAAGCTATTCAACGAATACACAAAGATGAGCTTTCCTTCTTACCTTGCAAGCATAAGGGTTCAGAATGCAATAAACCTTTTGGAAAACGAAAGGCTTTCCATTACGGACTGTGCCTTTGAAGCAGGCTTCCAGTCAACAACAACCTTTAACAAGCTCTTTCATGAACAGACGGGATGCAGCCCCAGGGAATACAGAAAACTCCATTCGCAAAATAAAGAAGAAGAAAAAGGCGGCAAATATGAATTATAAAATCAGAATGGCAACAGAAGGTGATGCCCAAGCAGTTCACGACATTTACGGATTTTATGTACCCTTAGATTATGTAACCTTTACCATAGAAAATCCTGATGTTGAATCCTACCGTAAGAAAATTTTATCTACGCTACAAAAATATCCCTTCCTTCTTGCCCAAGCTGATGATGGAAAAATTCTTGGCTATGCATGCGGTTCTCCGCTTAGACCCCACGATGCCTACCAGTGGAATGTTGAATGGACGATTGTTCTTGCTCCCGATGCACCAAGGCGTCAGGGAATTGCCACGAGCCTTTACAAAGAATTTTCCAGGATTCTGGAAAAGCAGGGCTACCGTTACATCTACGGTGTTTTGGTAGACACCAACCAGCCCAGCATTGAATTTCACAAGAGCCTTGGTTTTGTGGAAGTTGGACACTTTGACAACGCCGGATTCAAGCTTGGTTCTTGGCGGGGAATTGTTTGGATGACGAAGCAAATCGGAAAGATGGAAGAAGCTCCAAAAAATCCCTTGCCACTTGCGAAAGTTTTGTAGACAAGTTACAATTAATTATTCTTTAATAAAAGGAGGTTTTTATGATTATCTGTAGAGATAGTTCTCCATGCAAGGCTTGAGGACTCTGCATGGAGGAAAATGAATTCCTCAGGCTTTGCTCTTTTGTTTTTAGAAAAATAAAGAGGAGCAAAGAAATTGAAATACTTAGAAAAAGACTTAAAAAACTTCTACATACTTTGGAGCACTCAAAGTGTGTCTCAACTCGGAAGTGCAATGACGGCTTTTGCCCTGACGCTTTGGCTGTATGAAAAGACAGGTTCTGCGCTTAGCACAGCGGCTTTAACAATCTGCACCTATGCCCCCTATGTCCTTATGAGCATTTTTGCAGGAGCCATTTCCGACAAATTCGACAAAAAGAAAACCATGCTCACTTGCGATAGTTTTGCCGCACTCTGCACTGTTATTGTTTTTGTGCTCTACAAGACAAAACTGCTTTCTGTGTGGCATTTGTATGCAGTAAATGCGCTTTCTGGACTTATGAATACTGTTCAGCAGCCGGCATCGGAAGTTGCCTACACGCTCATAACTCCCAAAAGGTTCTACCAGAAAACAAGCGGGCTCCAGTCTTTGTCGCGTTCAATCATTTCTATTGGGAACCCCTTGCTTGCATCTGCATTGTATGGGCTTGCAGGGCTTGACCTTGTGATTGCGGTGGACCTGCTTTCGTTTGCAATTGCATTTGTGGCACTGGCTTTTTTTGTAAGGCTTGAAAATTTTTTTTCAAAGGCAAACGCTAAAGAAAATGTGCTTAAGCTTGCAAAAGAGGGCTTGCGTTTCCTAAAGGAAAATCCAATTCCCCTTCACATAATTCTTTTTATGTCCGGGGTGAATCTGATTGCATCTGCCTTTAACGCAACCTTGCCTGCGGAAATTATTCCCCGCGCTGGTAATGCGGTGCTTGGGCTTGTAACTTCATGCTCTGGCATTGCAATGGCGGTTGGAAGCCTTATTGCGACAGTGATGCCAAAGCCCAAGAATAGGGTAAGGGTTATTTTTCTTTCCATGCTATTTTCTCTTGGAACAGAAAATTTTCTTCTTGCCTTTTCGCGAAGTCCCATCGTCTGGTGCGCGGCTCAAATTTTGGGCTGGATTTTTGTTCCTGTGATGGGGGCAAACCAAAACGTTATCATGCGCAATGTGATTCCTGTGGACTTGCAGGGGCGGGTCTACGCTTGCAGAAACACCTTGCAGTTCTTTACAATTCCAATTGGACTTGCACTTGGCGGATTCATGGTGGATAAAGTCTGTGAACCCTTTATGAGCGTAAATTCTTCCAACAGAATTCTTTCGTTGCTTTTTGGAAGCGGAAAAGGATCCGGTGCGGCTTTGATGATGTTCATTCTTGGCCTTGCAGGTACAAGCTATTGCCTTGTCTCATGGGCCAATCTGAAAAAATACAAGTATTCAGAAAGTGATGAAGATAAGGGTGAAGACAAAATAGAAGAAGCTAAGGTCTTGTAAAAAAGAGGGCAAACTCGAAGCATATAAGGGCTTTGGGTTTGCTTTCTTAAAAAATCTTCATTTAGAAAAGCCTTTAATTTTTTTTACATTTAGAGTATTCTAAAAACAATCTAAGGAGACAATGCCATTAACTTTGTGTCATTCTGAGCTTGACTCAGAATCTCAGATTACGATAGAGATGCCGAAACTAGTTCGGTATGACAGTGCGTTATGTTGATATGGCACTGGGAAGGAGAATGTATGGAAAACAAAAAAGCTCTTGTAGTCATAGACTTGCAAAATGACATTACAAAGCACTACAAGGATATAATTGCTAATGTTAATACTGCAATAGATTGGGCTAAGTCAGAAGGAATGCAGGTTGTATATATCAAGCACCACAACAGGATTCCCTTCATTCGCGCTTTTATAGCCGGGACAAAAGGAGCAGAACTTGTTCCAGAAATGAAAATCGTTTCGGATAATATTTTTGCAAAAGAAAAGGGTAATGCACTTACAAGCAAGGACTTTGCCGCATTCATCAAAGACAATAGCCTAAAGGAATTTTATGTAGCCGGAGCAGATGCCACTGCCTGCGTAAAAGCCACTTGCGTTAATATGAAAAAATCATCTTATGCCGTTCATGTTATTTCTGATTGCGTTACAAGTTACAATCTTAAGAAACTGGATAAAATGTTTTCTTACTATAAGAAAAAAGGCTGCGAAGTAAAAAATCTAACAGACTACATGGCTGGTGAAAAATGATTGTAAGAAAAGCTACCTTGGCCGATGTTTCTAGTTTAAAACCACTTTACCTTGAGCTTGAAAAAGATGCGGTAAAATTCCAGTCGGAGCATTTTGTGATTGGTAACCGTGACGAAACTTTTTTTGAAGGAATCATCAAAAGTCAAAATCAGGATATTTTGCTTGCTGAACTTGAAGGGCAAGTTGTTGGTTTTGCTCATGTGATGATTCTGGAACAAAAAAGAATTCCTTGCTTAAAGGCCGAGAGGGTTGTTTATCTTCAGGATTTGGATGTTTCAGAAAAATTCAGAAGCAGGGGAATTGGAGCCAAACTGATAGAAGCCTGCAAGGAATATGGAAAAAGTCATGGCGCGGATTTTATGAGGACACAAGTCTTCCCCCAGAATGTAAGGGGGATGAGTTTTTATGAACGCCATGGTTTTTCTGAAAAGATGAAGACAATAGAAACCTATCTGTAATAAAATAATTACAGCTGGAACTGGTTTATCTGTTCGCCTATTCCGTCGATTGCATCTTTTAGCTTAGACGAAATGCTTACGAGTTCGCTTCCTGTTTCGTTGATTTTGCGTGCACCGTTTGCCATGTTGTCCATGCTGCGGTTCATGTTTACGGATGATTCCTGCAATTGGTGTACAGCCTGGAGAATCATCTGGTTGCCGTCCCGCATTTCGGCAGATGAGCTTTTTACTTCGCTTGTCGTGTCGTTCATGTCGTGAAGGGATTCGATTATCTGCTTGGAGCCAATCTTTTGTTCTTCCATTGCAGCCTTGATTTGGCGCACCAGCTGATCCGTCTCCTTGATTTTTGACGATACGGAGTTGAATGCATCGCTTGATTCAAGGGATGCGGCTACAACTTCTTCTATGGATTCCTGTATGTTCACGAGCTGGTTTCCGATAGTCTTTGACTGCTCACTTGAGGTTTCGCTAAGCTTTCGGATTTCATCTGCAACAACGCTGAATCCCTTTCCTGCTTCTCCTGCATGGGCTGCTTCGATTGCGGCATTCATGGCAAGAAGGTTCGTCTGTTCTGCTATGGCAGAAATAGCAGCGTTTGCTTCCTGCAATAGTTGGGACTGGGTTTCAATTTGGGTGATGCGGTCATTTACGGCCTGTTGCTTTTCCGCTCCTGTCTGCGTGTCTTTTTGGAGTGACTCGAATGACTGGGCCATTTTTTCCACGCTTGATGTTACGGACGTTATGTTTCCTATCATCTCTTCTACGGCGGCACTGGCTTCTGAAACCCCTGCGGCCTGTCCTGCTATCATTGTTTCTAGGGACTTTATGTTGGATGCAATCTGGTTTACGGCACCCGCAGTTTCTTCAACGTCATTTCCTTGGTTCACTATTTGCGACGTTACGCTTGAGATGTCGTTCAGAATTTGCCCTATGGCGTTTGAGGTGTCTTCCGTACTTGCCCCAAGATCTTCACCTGCATAAGAAAGTACATCCTTGGATCTTTTTAGCTCAACCATTATGTCCCTTAGCTTTTCTGTAAAGCGGTTGAATCCGTTTGAAATTTCACCTATCTCGTCATTCATGTTGTAGTCAAGTCGGTTTGACAAGTCTGCATTTCCGCTTGAGATTTCTGTCATGGCCGTGGCAATTTTTTTGAGTGGATGGGAAATTCTTATTGCAACAAAGAAGGAGCTTGCCAAGGCTACCACAAGAACTCCTAGTGACAGCAAAATTAGCGTGTTCATATTGTGGTTTATTTCTTTGTAGAGTTCTTTGAGAGGGCCTATTGTTATCAAGGTCCATCCGCAGAGATTGGGCATCTTTCTTGCGGCAAAATATTGGTCGGAATTCTTTAGGTTCAAGTACGGGGCATCGTCTGGAATTTCTGTTGCTAAGTCGGAAAATCCGTACTCGGTATAGAAATTGTCCTTGGCAACTTTTGAAGTGTCAGGATTGGTAACGTATACTCCGTTTTCATCTACCATGAATGCCTGTCCGCTTGGCGTAAGCTGTACTCCCTCTACAAGGGACACAACTTCATCCAAGATAAGGTCAACACCAACAAGGCCTGCAAATTCTCCCTTTTTGTTCTTAAAGGTTCTTGAAAGGGTTACGACTATTCCTTTTGACTGCTCGTCTATGTAAGGGTTTGAGAATACTGTCCTGCCCATGTTGTTTTTTGCGTTTATGTACCAGGAGCGGCTGGATTCATCAAAGTCGGATGGCGCTATCCAGTGTATGTTTGTGTAGGTGAATCCTCCCTTGCAAGTTGGGGTTGCGCTGGAGACATAAATCATGGAGTATTCAGGAATTCCTGCTGCCTGCGCTATAAGGAATTCCTCTATTGGTTCCCTTGAATATTCATCCAAATTTTCCATATATGATATGACGGTTTCTATTGTTCTCTGGGGTTTTTCAAGAAAATTCGCTATCTGTCCGTTTACGTTTTCGACTTGCAGCTCGGTGACTTCGCTTATCTGTTTTTTGAGGGATGCCTTGTGGGAAATAAAAATAGGAATAATCAGTACAAGTATTGCAAAGAGCGTTAGGGCTGCTTGGCTTAGCATGAGTTGGCGGCGAATTCTCATATTTTGTCTCCATTTTTGCAAATTAAGTCTACATGTTTCTATTGTACTATAACATTCTGGAAAAGCAACTACAAAAAAGGGTAGTTTTTGAAAAAAAAGTTTGATATATTTGAATAATGAATTACAATGACAAGCCATTTAAGGTTTTTTTTAGCTATTACAGACCACACCTGGATCTTTTTGTTGCCGACATGATATGTGCTTTTTTTATTGCCGTAATCGATGTCTCCTTCCCCTTCGTAACAAGGCATCTTTTAAATACCCTTATCCCTAAGGGCGCCATGAGGCTTTTCTTTTGCATGATAGCCTTTATGCTTGCTGTATATTGCATACGCTGGGTTTGCGTTTGGTTTGTAAATTACTGGGGCCACGTTTTTGGTGTAAAAGTAGAGACGGATATGCGGCGAGACGTTTTTTCCAAACTGGAGAAACAAAGCTTTTCTTTTTTTGACACCCATCTTACAGGCCACCTGATGAGCCGGGTTACAACCGATCTTTTTGAAGTTACCGAACTTGCCCATCACGGCCCGGAAGACATAATGACTTCTTTGCTTACCCTTTTGGGAAGCTTTTTCATTCTTCTTAGAATCCGCTGGGAACTGGCAATTGTTGTCTTTGCCTTTTTGCCCCTTGTTATTTTTATTGCTATTAGAAACAGAAAAAGGCTTTCGGAAAGTTCAAGGCTTGTAAAAGACAAAACCGCAGTCATAAATGGAGCCTTGGAAAATTCGCTTACGGGAATTCGTGTTACGCAGGGCTTTACGGCGGAATCACTTGAAGTGGAAAAATTTGCCCAAAGCAATATAACTTATAAGGAAAGCAAAAAAGACTTTTACAAGGTAATGTCTACTTTTCATGCAAACGTAGATTTTTTTATGGCTCTGCTTTCGCTTTTGGTAGTTGCACTGGGCGGATATTTTATTATGCAGAAAGAAATGACTCTTCCCGATTTGATTGCTGCAAATCTCTTTGTTGCAACTTTTACAAATCCTGTAAGAAAACTTGTTAATTTTAGCGTTGAGCAATTCTCTACCGGAATGGCTGGCTTTAACCGCTTCCTGGAAATCATGAGGACAGACACTTCCATAAAAGAAGCTGATGATGCTGTGGAACTTTTGAGCGCAAGGGGAAACATAAGCTTTAAGAACGTATGCTTTTCTTACAATGAAAAAACAAGTGTCCTGGAAAACATCAATCTGGAAATAAAGGCTGGTGAACATTTTGCCTTTGTTGGCGAAAGCGGTGGCGGCAAGACTACCATTTGCAACTTGATTCCCCGCTTTTACGAAGTTACTGGCGGTTCTATTTTTCTTGACGGAATTGATTTAAAAAGAATAAAGCTTGAAAATTTGCGCAGGCAGATTGGCCTTGTCCAACAGGATGTGTTTTTGTTTGCAGGGACAATAAAAGAAAATATTGCTTACGGAAAACCCAATGCCACTGATGATGAAATAATTACTGCTGCAAAACGTGCGGAGATTCACGAAGACATAATGAAAATGCCCGAAGGTTACGATAGCCTTGTGGGAGAGCGGGGGCTAAAACTTTCTGGCGGTCAGAAGCAAAGAATTTCAATTGCCCGCTGCTTCCTAAAGAATCCTCCAATTCTGATTCTTGACGAAGCTACAAGCGCCTTGGATTCGGCTACAGAGCTTAAAATCCAAAACGCTTTTGACGAGCTTTCAAAGGGAAGGACAACACTTGTGATTGCGCACAGGCTTTCCACAATAAAAAATGCCGACAAGATTGCGGTGGTTGAAGGTAAGAACATCACTGAATGTGGAAGCCATCAGGAGCTTATTTCTTTGGGAGGAAAATACGCATCCCTGTGGAAGAACCAAAGTGTTTAGTCCTTTTTTACAGCAATGATTTGATGCCTTCCTCAACTTTGTTGATGTCTGCTGTTGGCTCAAACCTTGCAACCACATTCCCGGAACGGTCAACTATGAACTTTGTAAAGTTCCATTTGATGTCCGGCTTTTTTGCCCAGTCAGGATCTGCTTCGGAAAACATTTTTTCAAGCAGGGGCTTGTACTGGTGTTCATCAAAACCTTCAAAACCCTTTTGTGACTTTAGGTAAGTGTAAAGGGGGAGTTCGTTTGCTCCGTTTACGTCTGATTTTTTCATCTGCTCAAAAGTTGTGTTGTAATGAATAGAACAAAACTCGTGGATTTCATCATCTGAACCTGGAGCCTGTCCTCCAAACTGGTTGCATGGAATGTCCAGAATTTCAAGTCCCTTTTCGTGGTAGTCCTTGTAGAGCTTTTCTATTGGCGCGTATTGTGGTGTAAAGCCGCATCCTGTTGCTGTGTTAACAATAAGGATAACCTTGCCTTTGTACTGGGAAAGTTTAACTGTTTGACCCTTTCCTGTAGTCAATTCGTAATCGTAAATCATTTTTCCTCCTATTTGTATTGCCTTGCAAATTCGGCAATTGCTTTTAAGTCATCTTCATTTGGCCTTCCTTTGTGGAGCCATTTGAATTCTCCCTTGCAGTGGAATTCCTTTTCGTCCATAGGGATTCCAGCTTTGCTTGCTTCTGCCTTAACCTTTTTGTAGGTTGAATTTAGCATTGCCGCTGAACCAAAGTTCACGATTTTTCCAACCTTGCTTTTGTCCAGCGATTTTATGAATGCCTTTACTTCCGGGTCAATGTCAAAAGCATAGTAAGAATTTCCAAGAAAGAGAATGTCCGTGGCTTCTGTTACTGGCTCGCTTAAAGGCAAGGCCTCAACACCCAGTTCTTGGGCAATAGCTTCTGCAAGCTTTTTTGTGTTTCCCGTCTTTGTGTAGAATCTAACGGCAAATTTCACTTTAACCTCCTATTCGTTTTCTTCTTCAAGAAATTTGTACAGCAGTTCGTAGAGTTTAGTGGCATCTTCTTTGCTGAGAGATTTGATTGTTTTTGCTATCTTTGAAGGAATGTCCTTGCACTTTTTTTTGAGGGCATTTCCCTTTGCAGTGATGTTTAAGACTGTGATGCGCTCGTCTTCTTTTGAGCGTTCCCTTGTAATGTATCCGTCCTTTTCAAAACGCTTTAATAGGGGAGTGAGTGTTCCTGCATCCAGGTGAAGTGTTGAGCCTAGCTGTCCTACATTGACGCTCTCTTTTTCCCAGAGGACCATAAGCACTACGTATTGCGTATAGGTTAGCCCCAGAGGTTTTAAATATGGAGTGTAGGCGCTTACAATTTTGCGTCCGCAGGCATAGAGCGGAAAACACAATTGGTTTTTGAGCAGTAGCTGTTCGTATTCCTGTGCCATTATATTTGACCCCTTGTATGTATTTTACTACATTATATCTGGTCAAATATAATTTGTCAACACATTTTTTTATTTTGTGAGTCCGCCGTGGAAGTAGCATTCGTAAACTTTTTCTCCACGGCAGAATATTTCTTCGTAGCCCTGGAACCAGGAAAAGTCTCCGTTAACGCTGCTCTTGTAAAGGTACTCTCCGTCCTGATAGATAGTATTCTGGCCCACGGTAGGGCATCTTTTTGTCTGCGTGCCTTAGGGCATCTTTTAGGAAGTTTCCGCTAAAATCCTTGAAAGGAATTTGAGCAAAAGCATGCGCTTGGACGCATCTCAAAAAAGGCGGTGATTGGAAGTTCAAGCGGAGCCAACATGTGCTTTAGGCTGGAGGACACAGATCCAGAATTTTTTGACATAATGGTGACGATTGGTTCTTCAAATTTGCCTGATGATTCTGTTTTGGACCGCTACGAAAGGAACGGCTTGAAGTTCTTCTTTGCAATAGCAAAGCATGACGAGCTTGCCGACTTTGACAAGGAAGTTGCACCCCGGCTTGAGCGGCTGAATAGGATGAAGAAATGTTATGTCTTTACTCCCGAATGGATTTACAACGGTGACGGGTGAATTGCATCCATTAACTTTGGCTTTGAGATGGGACAGCATTGTCTTGTGAACCCCATGCACTGCAACCTGACCTACGACGATGGAAGACCCATGTACAAAGAGCTTCCAAATGGAATAATTGGTTGGCTAAGATCCTGCCTGTAAAATTGTAAAAAAATCGGAGCTGTCCAGTAAGGTCGGCACCTGCGGTCATTGAGCTTGTCGAAATGACCTGTTACCGCTGTATGCGGTGGGTTCGACAGGCTTAACCACCGCATTTCTTACTTTTTAGACAGCCCCCAGTTTGAAAAGGCCTGCCGCCTAAAGGATTATTTTTTTGCCCAGACTGAATCCAGGTACTTGAAGCGTGCCGTTAGCCAAGTCTTAAGGCGCTTTGCGGCATCTGCCTGGTTTTTGCATGCCAAGCTTTCCGGGCAATATTCGTGGGCAACTTCCGGATTGTTTATTCCAACGTGACCCCAGCGCTTGTTGTCTGCCTTAAAGTTTGACTTGTAGTTCTTTGTTGCAAAGTCTATGTTGGCGACAAGTTTTGAGAGAATCTTGTCTTTCTGCATGGAGTTCCATTTTTCCCTTACGAGTTTCTGGAACCAGTCGCAGTTTACAAATACCATCATCCATGGGTTTGCAAAAGTCTCTGTATCATTGTAGTTTACGTCCCTCTGCCATGCTGCTGCATAAAGTCCCTGTGCGTCCTTGCAGTGCTTCTTGTTGCCCATTGTTGAGTCAAAGTCCCATGGTGCCTCGAAGCGGATTTTTTTGTCTCCGGTTGCGCCAAAGTCAACAGACATGTAGAAGCTTGAGTAGTAGAGGTCAGGGTCGCAGGCTATTTCCGAAATGATGTAGGCAGCAACCATTGAGTCTATATCGATTATTTTTGATACACAGTCGTATGAGTTCTTTGCCTTTGACTTTACAATGTCTTTGTAGTCGGCCTTGAATTCCTGGAACGTGTTGTTGTATGCGGCATCGTAGCAAATCTTCCATGCGTTGTTCATGTAGGATTCAATGAATTTTTTCTGGGACTTGTCGGTGATTGTGCTTTTGATTGTGTAGCCTTCCTGCAGGTTCTTTATTTCTGTACCATTGATGTCCTTGAGCTTTGCCTTGTAGTTAATCTTGAAGCTGTTTTTTTCTGCCGGACTGTATGCGTCGTATTCAAAGAAGTAGCCTATGTCCGTTCCCTTGTAGCCCTTCTTTGGTTCTGTGATGTTTACTCTGTCATCGCATACTTCCTGCTGTTCCGCTACGATGTAAACACCCCAGTATTCTCCGTTCAGGTAGAGTTCCGCAAGCCTAAAGTCGCTTGTGTAGCCGGGTGCCATCATGTTGCCAAGGTAGAGTCCCGTCATGTCGCGGCAGTATGACCAGTCTTTGTATGGTGCAAGCAGAACCCAGTCCCTGTTTTTCTGGCCCTTGTTCATTCCCAGCATTGGCTGTTTTTCTGCAAAGCGGATTCTGAATGGCTTTTTGTCGTAGGAGGTTGTCCAGTTTCCGCGCACTTTTACTTTTGCGGCTGTTTTTGTTAAGACTTCCTTCTTGTTGCCGTCTGTTACGGTTACGGTGCAGTCTTCGTACCAGGGGGCAGGGTCATCGCGTACGTCGCCCCAGGTCTTTCTTGCTTCTGTTACAACCGATGCAACTGGCTTTGTTGCAAAGTCGTTGGAGCCTTTTTTTGTGTTGATTTTTATTACCGCTATGTTCTTTGTCGTTGATGCTTCAAAATTAATGTTAGGCTTTCTGATTTCCCCCGGTTTTGCAAAAACAGAGAGCGCAAAGGTCAGGGATAAAAAAAATCCAAAAACTACTTGCTTCATAATCATTCTCCTGTAATAATATAAAGTTGTAGGTATATACCTTACAGTTTGATTCAATATTTGCGGTTTGTCAAATTTTTTTTTTGAGGTTTTTTTTGGCGATAGAAATATTCAGCAGGGTAGAGCTTAAGTACCAGCTCTGCGACGAAGATTTGAATGCTCTCATGCCGCTTTTGGGGCAATACATGAATTCTGACCCCTACAATTTTGGCGGCAAGACCTATTCAATTTCAAATATTTATTTTGACACCCCACAGGATGAGCTTGCCATAAAAAGCCTGGAGAAACCTGTCTACAAAGAGAAGCTTCGTTTGCGTAGCTATGGCCGCGTTACGGATCCGGGACAGACTGTCTATCTTGAAATCAAGAAAAAGTTTGACGGTGTGGTTTACAAGAGGCGCACACCCTTTGCCTACAAAAGTGCTGTGTCTTTTTTGACTGTATCTGAGCTTCCGCAAAACGAAAACACCAACTGGCAGGTTCTTAAGGAAATAATGGATTTGCAGAAAAGGTACGAACTTGTCCCCCGGGTTTTTATTTCCTACGAAAGGCTTGCTTTTTTCGAAAAGGATGATTCGGATTTTAGGCTTACCCTGGACAGGAACATTCTTTCCAGAAGGGAAGACCTAAAGCTTGATTCTGAGGTTTACGGAAAGCCGCTCTTGCCAGAGGGTACTTGGCTCATGGAAGCAAAGGCATTCAAAAGCTTTCCCCTTTGGTTTGCAAAGTTTTTGTCATCGCGTAAAATATACAGCCGGTCTTTCTCAAAATACGGAACCGAATACAATTTGAACAGGAGGAATAAAGATGAACAGCATTAAGGATTTGACTTTTTTTGCAGCGAAGGATGCCCTTATTTTGTTCAACATGTTGCTGGCTTTGGCTGCGGGCTTTTTAATCACACTGGGATATTACCTTTCGCAAAAGAAAAAAGGCTGCTCAAAAAATTTCATGGCGACAGTGTTTCTTTTGCCCATAGTGGTCGTGGTCGTAATTCCGCTCATCGCAACGGATTAAAAAAAAGCCCTGTCCCTTGCCGGCATTTTTGCCTTGGTACGCTTCCGTTCCATTCCAGGCGATTCAAAGGATATTTTCTACATTTTCTTTACCCTTACGACAGGAGTTGCAATTGCGCTTAGCTATTATGTAGTGGCCTTTGCTCTGCTTTTTCTTGTTTCGATAATCTTCTTTGTGATTAGCCGCTGCCTTAGGCTTTCGGACGACCAGATTCTTCGCATAACGATTCCAGAGGATATGAACTATAACGGTGCCTTTGACGACATATTTGAAAAATATCTTTCCAAGGTGGAGCTTCACGATGTTAAGACTTCAAACATGGGAACTCTTTTTTTGCTTGACTACAGCATACACCTAAAAGATTCTGCCAAGGCAAAGGAGATGATAGACGAGCTTAGAACTCGTAACGGAAACCTTAGCATTGCCATCCAGATGGACATACAGAATTTCATGAAGCTGTAGATTGCATGTCCTCCAGTTCAGCCTCCGCTTCCTTGCAGTTTTGCAGAATGCGTTTTAGGTAGTTTTCAAAGTCCTTGATTTCTTTGACGGAAAAACCTTTGTAAAAAAGTTTGTTCTGCTGGTCGGAAACTTCGGGGATTTTGGATTTGAAAATTTCATCCTTGCCGGTTCTGGAAATTAGGGTAGAGCGTTTGTCTCCTGGACTTGGAATGCGCTTAACATATCCGTCGCGTTCAAGCCGGTCAATGATGCCTGTTAGGGTTGCTTTGTCAAGGCTTGTTTTTTCCACCAGATTTTTAATGGGAATATTGTCCTCGTTCCACAGGGCAAAAATAACTCTTCCGCGGGCACCCGCCAAGTCTTCAAGTCCGTTGCGGCTTAAAACCGCATGCCAGATCCGCTGGCACACTTGGTGGATCTGCGAGATAAGAGTTCCCCCTTCTGTCCGCCCCTTTTTCATCAGTCTTCCTCTTTGCCGGAATTTACAGGCTGGCCAAAATTATGGATTCCCAAATTTCCCCAGCAGTGCATGTATCTTGAGGTGAACTTCATCAGCGTGTAATCAGGATCGGTTGCCCCCTTGTGATAGTACATAAGCCAGCCGGTCTGCCAAAAATCTTTTTTCATATCCATGTCGGTAACTTCTTCTATTGTTCCTATGGCTGAAATGCCTTTGAATTTTTGGGGAAGGACAAAATAAAGGCACACATTCTTATTCTCCCGAATCTGCCTGATTTTGCGGGAAGATGTGTTTGTTGTAAAATAAATTGTAAGCTTTTCTCCATCTACACTGATTGCCTTGTCTTTGAGCTTGGGATATTTCTTTGGATTTGCAAGATTTAAAAGCGCCCTGATTTCTGGAAAACCTTCCGTCTCATTCTTTCCAAAGGTGGCAATTTGTGCGCATTCCGAGGCTTGAATCACTTTAACAACATCTTTAATATTCATTTTCCGCTCCTGCAAATTAGTTTGTATGCAAACTATATATTTAAAGCGGCTATTTGTCAAGCAATGCATCACTGATATTTATGATTTGCAAAAAGCTTCAAATTTTTTTACTGCATCTTCCACTTTTTCTTTGATGTCCTTTGTTCTTTTTATGCCCTCTTCATACCACAGATCTTTGACTTCGAGTTTCTTTGTTTTTTTGTCAAAGGCAGGTTCGATTCTGCCAATGAAGTTTTCTCCGTAAAGAAGGGGCAACACGTAGTAGCCAAATTTGCGTTCTGCTTGTGGCGTGTAGATTTCCCATTTGTAGTCAAAATTCCAAATAGCTTTTATTAGATTCCTGTCCCACATCATGTTGTCAAGCGGGGCTATGAATTCGCAGCGGTTTTTTGCGGGGGCAAGTTCTTTTTTTCTTATAAGCCCAAAGATTCTTTCATCCTCCGAGCGGCAATACAATGTGTGTTTGATTCCTTCTACATTTATTGGAATGATTTTTCCTTGGTCCAAAAGCGAGTCAAAAATTTTATTCCGTGTGTCGGCTTTTAAGTCGCCAATTCCAAGCCATGCGTCAGAAGGACGGTTCCAAAGTAAGCCGACGGATCCAATTCTTTCAAGTACGCGCCATTTTTTGTGGTCAAAATCATCTGGCCATGGTTCGGCTTCGTTCAGTATATTGTTTGGGATGCAGTTTTCAATCAAGTCGTAGTATTTAAGATTTCCTTTTTTATGGTGGATTGCAAGTTCACCACGGAAATAAAGGTGTTCCAGTGCCGCGCGCGAAAGCTTTGTTTTTGTCCAATACCAGTCAACCTTCTCGGGCATTTTTAGGTCTGCCGAGCACTGTGGCCCGTGCTCCGAAATGTGCTTCTTGATTTTGTTACAAACAGATTGAATCTCTTCGAAGCTGCGCTCGTTTTTAAGATGCCATTCCCGGTCGCGCCTAAAATACTTCCAGTTCTCAACAGGGATTATCGAAAGATTTTTGTTCCAGTTGTCCAAAAGCATTCGGTCTTCATACAAAAGCTCGTATAGCATCTGCTTTGAAAAGCCACTTACCCTGGACTGCAAGACAAGCTCTGCGTTTTTGCCGCAAACATCAATCGGGTCAAACTGAATGCAGCCTGCCTGACGGATAAAATCAAGCACGCCGCTTTTTCCGGTAAATTTATGCTTTCCGAGCAAACCCTGTTTGTGGAGAATGAATCTCTTTGCTTCGCTTATGCTAACGTTCTTCAACACCGTCTTAATATCATCCTGCTACAAAAGCTCAATGGTAATCTTTAAGTCGGTGAAGGTTGGCGCAGATGGTACTTGATCCTTGGGAACCACAAGCTCGAACATGGAATAGTAAGTGTTGGTCACAGGCTTGGTTAATTTATAAGTATGCTTGTAAGAGAAGGCTTTGTTTGCAGGTATCGGGTTTTGTGAAAAACCAAGTGCGCTATAGTCATTGTTTCTAAGCCAAACGACATCCCAGTCATCATTTTTATTGTCTATTAGTGTAGCGAACATGAATTTGATAGGTGTGTCGCTTGTGCCGCTTACTGTGACCCTTATCTTTTTGCCTTTTGGAATAGATGCGTTTTCTCCGAAAATGCTATCCGCCGCAATAGGTAGAATGTAGTCTGCAGTGTTTGGTCTGAGCAAGACAGACTTGTATTCGAATGTTTTTGTTAAGCCTTTTTTTGCTTCTTTTGTATCGCTTGTGGCTGAAGGAGAAACAAGGTTTGCTGAAATTTTAAAATCGGACATATTAACCGGTTCGTCCAGGACTTCGGGGTCGTATGCAATTCCCATGTAGGCTGTGTCTGTATTCACAATGTCTTTGTCGATTAGAATATTCTTTTTTATTGTAAAGGGAACATCTTTTATTACTCCGGCTCCATCATTTGGACTTGTCCTTGTGAATGCGTGTGCCCTTTGCCATGGTTCTTCTCCCGTTCCTACTTGTATTGCAAGGTAGGCTATGTCCCTGTTTGCAGTTCCGTTTATTTCCAGCTGAAGGATTGAGCCCTTTGGAATGATTTTGAATTTGTCCGTTAGTTCTGCTATGCAAAAATAATATTCGTAGTTGTACTTTTGGGCTTTTGTTTTTTCGTCAATGAAATCATGGTGCAGTAAATTTATTGACTTGCGTGTCAGTGTTTTTTCCACACCTGATGCTGCAACTTCTGTTGGTAGCTTGGGGCCTTTGGGTTCTGCCTGTACAGTTGGCTTTTCTTTTGCAACTGTTGTGACTGTACTTTCTGATTTTTTCTTTGCCGCATTTTCTTCTGCTGCTTTCTTTTTGGCCAATTGTTCTGCTTCTTTTCTTGCAGCTTCTGCTTTTGCGGCTAATTCTTCCGCTTCTTTTTTTGCGGCCTCTTCCAGTTCCAAAAGACGCTTTGCTTCTTCCTGGGCGGCCCTTTCTTCGGCTTCCTTCTGAGCGGCAAGTTCTGCTTCTATTTCCTGGACTGTTGCAATTTTTTCCGGCGCAGACCTTCCGCTTCCAAATTTAAGTGCTTCTCCCGCTTTAACAAGTACGCTTTCTGTGTCATAATTCTTTTTGTCATCCTGATTTTTTACTTCAACACGTCCGCTTACAACTTCTACCACCACTGCACTGTCACCGGATTCTTCTTCGCCAGCTGCAGCCGCATCCGATATGTCGGGTAGGGAAAGCTTTGCTTCTGATGAGCCTAAAATGGAAATGTCCTTGTTGCCAGAATGGATTGTAAGGCTATCGTCACTGCCAGATTTGTTTGCAACGCGGATTTCTCCGCCTATAAAATTAACGTCTTTCTTATCCTTGCTCTTAAAAATCTGAATCATGGATTTTTCATTGAGCTGAATCTGAATCTGGGTGTCAGAAAATTCCGTGTATGCTTCAGAATCCGTAGAAGTTCTGATTCTGTCTCCGTCGTAAACATTGCTTGAATTTGCAAGAACTTCCCACACGTCGCTGTCTAGGAATTTTCTCTGCGCAGTATTCCTCTTGAAATAGATCTTCGCAATCGGCTCTTCGGTTTGTTTTATCGTGAAGGAATTCAAGTCGCGGTAAAACAGAAAGAACATAGCCGCAGCGGCAATTGAGCAGATTATGAAAATTGAATAATCGACTTTGTTAAGCCTGTATGTTGTACTTCTTTTCTTCATCATCAGTATTTACCTTGGATAAATCCGGAGCGACTGTTCCAATTATAGAACGCACCTCATCAAGAGTCTTTGCGCCTTCCCTTCCAACAAGATTGATTACGGCAAACATCTTTATGGCATCGGTCTTTCCCTTTACGTGAACGCCTGGCATTTCCTCTGCCACAATGCTTGTTCGTATAAGCGAGTAGGTGTTTTCCGTAATAAGAATGTCTGTTGCAAACGGTTTGTTGAGTGCTTCTGTACGGCTTGCAAGGTTAACCGCATCTCCAATTACCGTATACTCCATACGGTCTTCCGAACCAATCTGTCCCGCAACAACAGGACCCGAATTGATGCCGCATCCAATTTTAACAGGAGGAAGCCCCCTGCCGGCCCGCTCCCTGTTGAATTTTGCAAGTGAGTCCCTCATCATAAGAGCCGCAGTAACCGCATTAAGGGCATCTTTTGCAGGACTGCCTCCAGATTCTGGTGCACCCCAAACAGCCATGATTGCGTCGCCAATGTATTTATCAACAACACCGCCTGTCTTATTTACGCACTCGACCATTCGCGTCATGTAGGCGTTAAGGAATTCAACAACCTCATGCGGAGTCATTTTTTCCGACATGGCTGTAAAAGAACGAATGTCAGAGAAGAAGATTGTCGCTTCCCTGTTTTCGCCGCCAAGAGAAAGCTCTCCGCTTGCCGCCTTTTGCGCTATAGTCTTGTTGGTGAATTTGCTAAAGGACACCATAAGTTTTTCGCGCTCAGAAAGCCCTTTGCCCATCTGCACGAAAGAAGAAGTCAAAAGACCAATTTCGTCCTGGGTCTTTGGTTCAATGTCCAGCTCAAATTCGCCGCGCTCAATTTTTGATGATGCCACAACCAAGTCCTTAATTGGATTGGTAATGCCGTTGCTAAAAAGCCTTATAAGGATTATTGCCGCAAAAAATACCGCCAGAGAAAAAAGAATGATTCTGTAAGTGGTCCTGTTGATGACAGCATAAACAGATTTTTCCGAAATGCTCGTAATTACAAAAAGGTCATCCTTAATCTGGTGAACCGCCGTGAAGACTCCGTCTACAACCTGCTGGGTGTTATCCACCTCCGGCTTCCTGATAAGCTCATTTATAAGACCAAGCAAATCTTTCCGCGACTCCTTGGTTGAACCAAAGTCCGGGTTTACAAGAACCGCTGCGCTTTCGTCAACAAGAATTGTCGTGTTGTTGGAACCGGTAGACATAAGTTCTGCAAAGGAAGCGGTGTCCAATCCTACAGCCCCACTTTTAAAATTGTCGTAGGGCCCGTATTTATAGATAAAAACAAGCGATGGGGAATTAAAAGCCTTGGATGTGTTAAAGTAGCTGGTCTTTATATCCTGGGTGTTTGAAAGGGCAAATGCCGCATCCCCGGAAGCAAGGTAGTCACTTATCTTGGACTCCAATTCCTTGCGGGCAGGATTAACAAGAAGACCTGTCTCTTCGCTCGAAAGGAAGAGTACGTCCGGGTTGGAGAGGAAAAATGACTGTCCAAGAGCCTCTTTTTGTGAGGGATCGCTAACAGCCGCAAATGCCTCAAAGAGAACGTAGGAGTTTCCCTGAATGTTGTCAAAAGAAGTTCTCACAGTTTGCGCAGTACGTCCGTTCAAGGCAAGGTTGTTTTCCTCTGCCTTGATTTTGTCATCTGCGCGCACAAGTGTGGAAACAAGGGCCGTAGAAACTCCAAGCACCAGAATAATCAGAAAAGAAAAAAGAAGTATCTGCTTGAGGCTGATAGGGTACTTTATTTTCATCAACTTTTCCTCCATGATGAAATTATAAAGCCTATTTTAAAATTCAGCAAGCAAATATTTTTGATTTGTCTTTTTGATTTTTTTTGCGTTAGTCTTGTTACTTCTGCTGTTTGTTTGCTAACTTGGCCTTTTTATCTGGTCAGGCCTCCGTGAAAGTAACATTCGTAAACTTTTTTTTCGCGCCAGAAAATTTCCTCGTAGCCTTGGAACCATTCAAAGTTTCCGTTAACGCTGCATTTGTAAATGTACTCTCCGTCCTCGTAATGCTCAGGGCCACGGTAGGGCATTTTTTTGTCTGCGTGCCGGAGTGCGTCCTTCAGAAAATTCCCGCTGAACTCTTTTGAAAGGACCCTTCCAAGATAATTCATGGCGTAGACGGATTTTCCTCCTTTCCAAACAGCCTCTTCGCCTGCAAACTGCTCTCCGCCAACATAAGTGTCGTGGTAAACATAATCACCGTTTTGGTACCTAAAGTCGTGGGAATCAAGCCTTGTTGAAGCCACCTCGTTCATAAAGGCGGCATAGGTGTTAACGTTAGCTTCAAGCCTGAATTGAATAAGCTGGTCAAGATCGGGGTTTTCTCCGGGAAGAACATTCATCATGCACTCGCCGTCGCGCACAAGATAGTCCACCGTAACGTTCATCAAGTCGCTGATTTGTATCAGGTTTGAAATGTCCGGGTAAGCCTGTCCCGATTCCCATTTTGCTACGGCCTGCCTGGACACGTTCAGTTTTTCTGCAAGGGCATCCTGCGTCATTCCCTTGTTCTTTCTTAATACTACAAGTTTTTCAGAGAAAATCATTTTTACCTCCAGATAAGTTCATGATAGCACATCAGACCATTTTGTATAACCAACTGCCGCTTGCTTTTTTGTTACTTTTGGTTGCGGAAAAAACTAAAAAGAGCAATTTTATCCAATATTTTTTTTGCTGTCTTTTGTACCATGTAGTTAATAAAAGAAAAGCCTGAGAAAATCGGGCAAAAGGAGCGTCGTATGAAAAATGAAGTTTTTGAAAAATTCAACTGCGGAATGCTTAAGCTTCCGGGAAAAACAATTGCCTTTGATGAAATTGAATGGTCAAAGCATCCTGTCTTTGAAGGTGTTGAATTAAAGCATATCATCAAGGGGAGTGAAACCGGCGGAATGTTCAGCTATCATCTTGTAAGAATTGCGCCAAACAAGAGCATCAAAAATCACATCCATGAAACTCAGCTGGAAACCCACGAAGTTATTTCTGGAAAGGGAATTTGCATAAATGACGGAAAAGAAATTGCCTATGAGAGCGGAACAATTTCCATCATGCCTGCAAAAGTTCCTCATGAAGTGAATGCAGGGGAAGAAGGACTCTTTATGTTTGCAAAGTTTTTTCCTGCTCTGTGCTAGTTTTCTTCCTCAATTGATTTTTGATAATCCTTTGGGGTAAGTCCAACTATTTTGTGAAAGCATCGGTTGAGGTGACTTTGGTCGCAAAAGCCAGATTCGTAAGTTACCTCACTGATGTCTTTTTCTTTTTCCAAAAGTTTTTGTGCCTTTCTAACCTTGCATTGAATTTGAAACTGGTGGGGAGTAAGGCCGAATGCCTTTTTGAATTGCCGGATCATGTAAAAAGGGCTGATGTTTGAATCGTGGGCCATCTCTTCTATAAGATAGAGGTTTTCCGGACGGTCAAGAATGGAATCCCTAAGTGCGGAAAGGTTTGCTTCGCTAATGGAAGAAAAATTTTCTTTATCCTGATCTTTTATTTTTATGCAGGTTACAACCATGGAATAGCCGCCTTTGCTGGCAGGCTTTAGTTCGTGCACAATGTTCGGGGGAATTTGGAATTCGTCGCCAGGCCCGTAAATTTTTTCTTTGCCGTCAAAAACAATGCAAAGTTTTCCCTCTTCAACATAGCCAATCGTAAGGTGACTGGTATGCGTATGCGGAGGATAGGATTTTGTCCAGCTCTTGTAGCGGATGCATTCAATCTCGTCATTCTTTTTGCAGTAAGTAATTTCGTTCATGGACACCTATAGCTTTTTTTCTCTTAGTTCAAAGCGGCCCTTGCGCCAGTCAGCATAGCCTGTGATGGCATAGTGTTTCTTGTCGTAGAGCTTTCTTGAATAGGGATTTTGGGTAAAGCAGTCCAGGCGGATGGAATCATATTTTGCCTTCTTGCAAAATTCTTCTATATGATTCATTGCTTGGCTTGCGAGTCCTTGGTGCTGGAAGTCTGGGTTTACGCAAAGCCTGTGTATTACGCAGAACCTTGCATTGGGGCAAATCCATTTTGCTTTTTTGTATTCTTCGTCACATTCTTCATTAAGCACAAAGCAAAGAGCAATCTTTCCATTCTTTTTTCCAACATACATCTGATTTTTTTCTATGTCATCAGAAAGAGTTTTTTTGTCCGGGTAGATTTCGTCCCACTGGGGAATTTTCTGTTCGTCCATTTTTGCAATCGCATTTCTGTAGAGCATGAAGATTTCTTCAAGATCTTCTTTTTTTGCTTTTGAAAATTTTAAAAGCGAATTCCATTCTTCCCGGGTAATGGCATAAGCATAGGATATTTCATTTTTTGGATCTGGATATTCCTTTACTTTTTTCATTCCGTTTGCAATTGCAGTTGAGTATGAACCGATGTTTGTGTATTTCATGTAGGAATAAATTGCATCGTATTTTGTGTTTTCGAATACCCAGTCCCTGACTGCTCTGGCAGCTTCCTTTGCAAAGCCCTGCCTCCAGTATTTTTTGTTAATGTGGTAGCCAATTTCTGGAAGCTCTTCGCCGTCTATATTTTGCAGGGTGATTCCACAGTCGCCTATAAATTCTCCACTTTCTTTTAGGACTACTGCCCAAAGTCCCCAACCGTATTTTTTGTAGTTGTCTAAATTCCATTCAATCCAACCGCGTGTTCGTGCCTGGTCAAATGGAGCGGGGTAGTGCTGCATTGTTTCTGCGTCCGACATTATTTCGTAGAGAGCGTCAAAATCATCCAGCGTGTAATTTCTTAATATTAGTCTTTGTGTTTCTATCGTCATTTTATTCACCTGTTGGGATTGCGTCGTTTAGGCTTTTGTTGCGGTAGTTTAAGTTTGTGCGTAGGCTGTAGCCCATCCGTTCCCAGAAAGAGTTTGCAGTTTCGTTGTCTTTGAATACAAGCCCAAATATCTTTTGTATTCCCTCGTTTTTTAATGCGGCTTCTGCCATTTCAACAAGGGTGCGTGCAATTCCCAACCGCTGAAAATTTGGATGTACGCAAAGGTGGTGTATGATTGCCCGCCTTCCATCGTGTCCGGTTAAGATTGCACCTACAATTTTTTTGTCCTTGATTGCGGCAAAACAGGTTGTGGGGTTTCTCTTTATGTAGCGCGTGATTCCTTCGAGGGTGTCGTCAACAGGATTCAAGGCACGCTTTGTTTGTTCAACTTGATTCCAAAGGGAAAAAAGTTCGTCATAGTCAGCGGCGGTTAGTGTCTTGTAAGTGATGTTTGTTCTTTCCATTTTTACCCCTGTTCTTTTGCGGTTATATTTTCATTTCGTACAAAAACTCTTTCCTTTCTTCTTTTGGCGCTATCTTGTTGAATCTTCCGCCTGTGCAGGAAATTCTCTTCATGCCAATCTTTTCCATGGTCTTCCATGAAGCAATGTTTTCGCTGTCGCAGTGTGCAATAAAATGCTTAAGGGAAAGTTCTTTTTGCGCCCATTCAACAATCGCTTTTGCGGCTTCGGATGCGTAGCCTTTTCCCTGAGTCATTTTGGTAAGGCACCAGCCAAGTTCACCGCAGCTTTTTGATTCATCAAGATAGAGGCTAAGTCCTCCTATGTGTTCATTGCTGCAAAGAATTGCAAATTCAAAAAAGTTGGGTTTTTCTTTTTTCCACTCTTTTTCCGCACCCTCAAGGAATTCTTTTGTTGCTTCTTCTGAATCGCTAGGCAGGTTTACCGTAAAGCGCATGTTTTCCTTGTCGCTTGCGTATTCGTGAGTGGTCTTAAAAAAGCGTAGTCCCTGTGGAACAAGCTCCAGTCTTTCTGTTTTTATGTGAAGCCCTGCCATCTTAAAAAGACTTACGTGTTTTTCCAAATTTGTAAATCCGTTCTTTGTATAAAAGCGGAATGATGGTTTGTCTATGTCTGTCTGGAGAAAGATTCCGGGGATGCCCTTTGTCTGAAGGTCTTTTTCTATCATGGACATGAACCTGGATCCAATGCCTTTTCCCCGCATGCTTTTTGAAACGCAGAATTCATCTATGTTATAATTTGCACCTTCCCACCAGTGGCGGATTCCTCCCAGAGAAATGGCAACCAGTTTTCCGTCTACCAAAAGGCCGTAGTTTAGCGCATTGTAGGCACCGGAAACTTCTCGTATGTATTGGTGAAGTTGTTCTTTGTTGCTCCAGTCATCATTCCATGGCTCGCCTGCAAATGAGTCTTTGTATAATTCTGCTGCTTCCAAAAAATAGCTTTCGTCAAGATTTATAAACTGTTCCATAAAGTTTTTCCTTCGTAGCATGAGTTTAAGGCTTTGCTAAAACTTTTTCAAGTTGTCGTTTCAATACCGAATCACTTGCTTGTGGCGGTGAATTCTGAAGAGACTCAATATTTTTTATGTTATCACCATGCACTTTATTTTAGCCAGGCAGTTACCAAGTCTTCAAAAATTTTAGGCTGTTCAATCTGAATGTTGTGCCCAGCATTGTTGACCGCGCAGTAAGTGGAGTTCGTGTAAATTTTCATAAGGTCAAACTGATCTTTGTAACCCACCACAGAATCCTGCTTGCCGGTAATTATTAGGCAGGGAAGTTCGCATGGGGAATTCATTTTGTCTGGATCAAATGAAAATTTTCCGTTAAGCTTGTGATTCAAAAAATCCCAGTCGGCGCTTGCAAGAGCTGGCATAAGGAATTTTTTGTATCGCTCCCACACTTCTCGGGTAAGCATTACGTTCATCATGGTGAAGCTATCGTATTCACTTTTTGTTAGCGATGACAAAAGCTCTTCGTCTTTTTCTACTATTACCAAAGGTTCAACCCGCCCCTTCTTGACTCCGGGAATAACGCAGGGAACCAAAAGGATTATTTTTAAAAGCAAGTTCTGATGCTTGTTTACAAATCCACGCACAAGGAGTCCGCCGTAAGACTGACCAACGATTATGAATTTTTCTTTGATGACATTGACTGCAAAATCATAAAGCAAGGCAAGAATATCATCGGAATTTTTTACGTCTCCGCGCTCGGATTGTCCCATCCCGGGCAAATCGATGTAATATCTTTTGTAGCCACCAAGTTTTTCAAATATGGGTTCAAAGGCAGCTTTCATTGTGATTTTGCTTATTCCCCATCCGTGGATTATAAGAACTGGAATTCCTTGGCCGATTGTTTCGTAGTCAATTATTCCGTGCTTCATTTGTTTTCTCCTATCCACTGGCACATTCCGCAACCGAAACTTTCGTTTGGACGCGAAATGAATCCGAACTTTTTGTAAAAGTCTTCTTTTCCCTTTGCGGCCATAAGGTTGACCATGATTTTATACCCTGGCCTTAGCTGGCTTCTGATAAATTCCATTGCGTTGTTCATCAGTTCCCGTCCAAGACCCTTGCCCTGGAATTCCGGACGGACGATTACATCCGCAATAAAAGCAACATACAGGTGATCCCATAACACGCGGCAGAATGCGATAGTCTTTCCGTCTTTTCTAAAACAGCATAAATGGCTTGTGTGCTTTAGTCCGTCTGCTGCCTGTTCGTTGGATAATGCCTGCCAGCCAACAATTTTTCTCATTTCGTTGTATTCTTCTGCGCTAATCTGGTTTGCAATTTCGTAGTCCATGTTTTTTACTCTCCTGCGCTAAAAGCTTTTGCCGCATTTTGTGCCGTTTGCTTTCTCTTGTCCAGTGTCTTTTGGAACATTGCATCCGCTGTTGAGGGGAACTGCTCGTAGATAATTTTTGACCCTTCTTCCGTTATGCCACCCTTTGTTGCAACCCTTGCTACAACTTCTTCAAAGGAAAGTCCCTTTTGAATCATCAAATCTCCTGTTGCGCTTACCGTGTTCAAAACCATTTTTATAATCTGCTCATTCTGCAAAGACGTGTGTTTCTTTGCTGACTTGCAAACAACGTCGAACATTGATGCTATAAAACCAGGCATGCAGCTGACCAGTTCTGAGCCCATTCCTATTTCATTCTCTGGAAGAACAACCACATTGCCCATGCAGGAAAGAATTTTTTCAAGATTTGTTTTGTCTTTGTCAATAACAAAATTGTTGTAGGAGACCAGGGTTTGTGAACGGTTTATTTCTGCCGTTACGCTGGGAATGACTTTGGCAATTTTATGCTGAATCAATTTTTCAAGCATTTCAAAAGTGACGCTTCCATTCAATGATACCAAAAGGGCATCCTTTTTTACAGAATCTTTTATTTCTTTAATGACCGGCTTTATATCTGCCGGGCGGACGCAGACAAAGATTATGTCGGATTTTTCTGCAAGCTCTGCATTGCTCTTGCAGGTGCAAAGTTCATTCGGAATAGATATTAGCTTTTCTTTGCTCCTGTTTGCCACAAAAACATTTTGGATTTCTGAATATCCAGAGGCTGCAATCTTTTGCGCAAGCATTTTTCCCATGCTGCCGTAACCTATGATTCCTATGTTCATTTTTGTCTCCTTTGTATTTTAAAATTCTTCCAGCCCGAAGTGTCAAATTCTGCCAAGACCATGCATTCTGTTTTGCCGTCCGCTGCAATAACAATATTTCCTTGGGAATCCCAGATGCCGCTACTTCCTCCGCTGTCCATCTTCCAACACTTGCCAACGTAGTTTGCCATTGCCACATTTACCTGCTTTTCTTGTGCGATTTTTGAAAGAGTTTTTATGCCTTTGGAAATTCCTTCCTTGGAGTAGCAGATGCTTGCCGCATATATGTCTAGGCCTGATTTTTTTATTGCAGAGTCTATGTGGCTTTCGTTTTCTATGTCGTAGCAAATTGCGTTTGCGATTCGGATTGAATTTTCTGTAATTGTCCAGTCTGAATCATCCGAGCTTTTGTAATACTTTTCCTCTCCGGGGTGCAGGAATCTTTTGCTGTAGCACTTTATGCTTCCGTCTTTGCAGAAGATTTTTTGGCAGATAAATATTCCGTCCTCTTTTTCTAGCGGAAGTCCAATTGATATGCTGATTTTATTTTCTTCTGCAAGCCTTTTAAAAATGGACATGTCCTCTCTTTTTATGAGCTGCATTTCTTCCTTTACTTCTTCCTGCATGTAACCACTTAGCGACAATTCAGGAAAAAGAATAAAGTTGCAACCGTATGATGCTGCTTCTTTTACGAATTGAATGTGGTTCAGAAAATTTTCTCTTATGTTTTCCCTGTTCCGTATCTGTGCCAATGCAAGCGAAAGCATTTTATTCCCCTCTTACTTTGCAATTTCTTTGTCTATATACTCTATGAAATTCTTTTTGGACACTGCACCTTGGTTTTTCTTGTACCATTCGTAGGACTTTGCCAAGCCTTCCTTTAGGCTTCTTGTCTTTGGAAGAAGTTCTTTTTGAATGCTAACGTCAAGTTTGTATTCATAGTCGTAGAAAGGAAAGTAGTTTCTTTGCTCAATGTTGCCCACTACATTTTTAATGCTCAAGGGAGAGTCTGCAATCTCGTAGCATGCCTTTACCCAGTCAAGTGCGGAGATACATTCTTCGTTCCCAACATTTATAATGTGATTTTTAACATTTTTTTCTATTATAATTTCTATGATTTTGCACAAGTCTTCTATATAAAAGAATTGCAGCTTTAGGGAACCGTCTTTTGGCATGTAAAAGGTGCGGGACTTTTGGGCACATTCAAAGACAAAGGCTTCCCTGTAGACATTGTTCATTGGTCCGTAAAGGTATGGCGGGCGTATTATGTATGAATCTTTTTTTTGTGAAAGCAAATATTCTTCTGCCTGAATTTTGTTTGTTCCGTAGTCGCCCCAGATTTTGTTTCTTCCGGTTTTGTCACTTTCCTTGAAGGGCTGGGGGAGGCTTTCTGGATAGACTGCGCTGGAACTTATGAATATGTATTTTTCCCTTCCGCAAAGCTTTGGACTGTCAAAGGCGCTGAGCAGATTCTTAACATCTTTTTCTGCATAGCCTGTATCAATTACGATGTCGAAGGTATGTCCCTTGAGAGCAGGACCAATGTTGTTCCTGTCTGCCTGGATTAGCCTTGTCTTTTCTGGTTGGGGGCGGGTGTTCCTGTTCAAGACAAAGACTTCAAAATCTTTTTTTGCAAAGTATTCTGCAAGGTACTTGCTTACAAAAACAGTTCCTCCGGTAACAAGCATTTTTTTCATAAGTTCAATTCTCCACTTTTAGTTCCTTTACCATAAAGACTTCCGCTTTGTCATTGTCGTTGTAACGGCCTGTTTCCTTAAAACCAAGCGAACTGTACAGCTTAAGTGCTTTTTCATGCTGCTTCATTGAATCAAGGTAGATTCTTGAATATCCCTTTTTGCTTGCAAATTCAATTGCAGTTTTTGCAAGACTGTAGCCAAGTTTTTTGCCCTGATATTCTTTTAGAAGGTACATGGTTTTTAGCTCGCAGTCACTATCGTTAAGTTTTTTTACCGCAACAGTGCCTATTACTTTACTGCCATCCTTAAGGCATAGGAAGCGTTCAAAATTCTTTTCTATGTCCTTATAGATCTTATGCCGCCCTTCTATTTCAAAAGTTTTTCCTGATTCCGCAAAGGCCTGCGTTAGGAATGCCAAGACTTCTTCCTTGATGTCTTTGGTATAAGCTACAGTCTCGAATGGGGAGACTCTTTGACCGCCAAATGCATGGATTGAGCGGGTTCCTGCTTTTACACTTCCGCCCTGCAAACTGCCTTTTGGAATAAAAAGCTCGTCACCCGCAAGAAGCTTGTGTTCAACTCCGTCTATGGTAACAATGTATTCTCCTTCCACACAAAGCATCCATTCATCGTAGTCGTGCTTGTGTTCTTTTGAAACACGGTCGGCTTTGTATGTCCAGAATGCCATCTGGCTTCCGTCTTTTGCGGTGTAGTAATAACCTTCTATGTCAGCAGTGTTTTGCTGTGAAGCTGGAATCTTGTTTTTTGCTCTGAACATAAAATCAGGAAAATTCATAAAAACTCCTTGTTACCGTTTTTCCTTGTAAGCGTAGCCAAAATTAATTGGCGGTGCTGTTACTGAGACATAAATAAACTCTCCGTCACCATCGTTTAAGAGACCGTGAACGTCTTTGTCTGCAAAACGCGCTACGTCTCCTGCCTTAAATTCCTTTTCTTTATCGTCTGCCAGAAGCAGCTTTCCGCTTCCTTTTAAAGCATACCATATTTGTTCCGATGCGTCATGGGTGTGGCGGGGTTGGCTTGCTCCAGGAACAAGGTGAACTTCCGTAATGGTAACTCTTTTGCTTGTTGAATTTTCAGGATTCAAAAGCTGGCGGGAGACAACTCCCGGGTTTGCCAAGTCCTTAATGTCTTTTTCTGCAATAAATTCCATTTTGCGCTCCTGTTATAAATTGATTGTCATGCTTTCCGTATTTTCATTGAAGCCGAGGCTTTTATAGAGAAAGTGCCCCATTTCCGTTGCGTCAAGGCTTCTATGTCTCTTGCATCCGTCTTTTTAACTTCCACCTTTAGCCTCCTGCATTAACTTTTAACAAAAAAATCATTGATTTTTTCTTGACAATGGTATTATACTTAATCAAATAATGTAAGAAAACTGTAAAATTTACATTATTTGATAACAATTTTTTATGCTGAAAGTAAGATTGTTATTAAATTGGGGTGTGCTATGGCCAGTAAAAAAAAGGGAATTATTGCAAAGCGAAAAGACGGATCGGAAATTGTAAAGTACGATGACCCTTCTTTTCCTTCTTTTATTTTTGACGGATATCTTGTTTCAGGCTGTAGCTGGGAGCGGATTCCCCACTATCACGAAGACGTGGAGATTGTTGCCGTTAAAAGCGGTGAGATGGCCTACATGGTGGAAGGAACTTGTGTAAAGCTAAAAAAAGGCGACACTATCTTTGTAAACTCTGGAAGCATACATTATTCCCTTTCCACTACAAACCGTGTTGCCCGCTATATAATTGCCATCCTTCATCCTAGCATTATCTGCTCTTCTTTTGCAGTTGAACAAAAAGCGGTAAAGCCTATAATCACAGACAAGACTGTTCCCTACGTTCATTTTAAGGCGGAAGATTTTGACGGCCCCTTGATTTACCAGGCAATTCTTGACATGGAAAGGGAGACGAATGGAAACGAGTTTTTAATAACAAAATATTTTTTTGAAGTCTGGGACATTATAATGCGCCGCTTTACCGACGCTTACCGCCTTCACATTCACAGGATAGACGAAGGTTCTGGCCACAATGCAAAACTAAAGTCGATGATGCTTTATATTGACGAGCACTACATGGAACGCATTAGTTTAGGCAGCATTGCAAAGGCAGGTGGGGTTAGCCAAAGCCTTTGCAACCAAATATTCAATAAGCTTACGGAAAAATCTCCGGTTGAATATTTGATGTACTACCGTTGCCGAAAGGTTTCAGACTTGCTCCAGTCCAGTGACATGTCAATGTCTGAGATTGCAGAAGTGACAGGTTTTTCTGGAGCAAGCTATATGGCTGAAACTTTTAAAAAATATTTTAACCAGTCGCCTAGGGACTTTAGGAAGGCACAAAAAAAAGTCTAAGCTAAAATTACCAAGGTGCGCTTTTTTAAGAAGATGCTTTTCCGAATCCGTTGAACCAGGCACGCTCCTCAAAAGATTTTTTCTTTGGCGCGTTTGCTTCTCCTTCTGCAATGCCAACTGGTAGAAAGCAGACAAGCTCGTAATCTTTTGGTACGCCAAGAATGTCTGCCATCTTTCTTCCGATTTTATCTTCATCTGTTATGTGGCCTTCGTACCAGCAGCTTTGGTAACCAAGTTCCACAATTGCAAGCAGCATGTTTTCTATTGCGGCTGAATAGTCCTGGGTTGCAAAACAGCGGTCCCTGTATGCGGGTATGCGCTTTGTTAGGACACAAATCATTGCAGGTGCCGTTTCTGCAACGGAAGGAACAATAACTTCTTTTAATTTTTTTAGCAGGTCCGGCTCATCTACCGCGATTAAACTTGTTGTCTGTTTGTTGCATCCTGATGGAGCGGCAAGTCCTGCTTGCATTATTTTTAGCAAATCACTTTTGGGAACTTTTTGCTCCTTGTATTTTCCGCGGTAGCTTCTTCTGCTCATTATAAGATTTAGCATTTCCATTTTTTTCATTTACTCCTTTTTTTTATGATTTCTTGTTTATACTATATCAAAAAAATATTGAGCAATACAACAGACAGCTTTTGTTTTGCAAGAAAAGATGCAAATAAAGTAATTTTTGTGCAGTACCATTGGAGAGGTCTTGACCAGACAATTTTTTTTGAATAAGTTAATACGGTGTTGCCGCTCTTGCTTTCACAGCAATTCAATATGCAAAAGGAGACAAAATGCAGCTTGGCCTTAAGAGGGGAGAGGTTTCTGTTGAAGAGCATAATCCGGAATGGGAAGCCTTTGCCAAAAAAATAATAAATGACCTAAAAGAAATTCTTTCTGACCATGCAGTTGACATTCAGCACGTTGGCAGCACGGCGATCAAAAATATTTGTGCAAAGCCAATAATAGACCTTGCTGTGGCCACCTTGGATTTTAACCCCATCCTTAGCATGAACAAAAAATTGGAAGCAGGCGGCTTTATTTTTAGGGGGCAGGATTACGATGACCAATACCTGTATGTTTGCGGCGGGGAAGACTACAGGACGGTTCATGTGCATGTTGTGCTTTACAATTCTGAGCGCTGGAATAATTACTTGAACATGAGGGATTATCTTAACAGCCACAAAGAAGACGCAAGGGCTTATTCTGAATTAAAAGAATCATTGGCTAAGCAGTACCCCAAAGACAGAATAAAGTATACGGAAATGAAAAGCGCTTTTATAAATGAGATATTGAATAAAGCAAAAGAATGGCGCAAGTGCATGACTAATTCCAGCAAGTAAATCTTGGACAAAGGAGAGAGTATGGGAATTCTTATTAGACAAATAATTACTTCTATTTTAAATCTTTTTTCCCGCAAAGAAGGGGAAGCCGAACTAAAAAAGCAGAAGAGTGAATATATTAGCAGAGAAAATTTTTCTGTTCATGCGCCAAAGTGGATAATTCCTCTTCTTGTGGTGTATGAATTGGTCTTTGCAGGTTTTGCTGTTTTTTCGTATCTGCATGATGTAAAAATTGCAGTTGTCTTTTTTGTAACCTTTTGCATCTTGGGCTTTGTGGGGCTTATGTTCGATATTGGTTTTTGCATTAAAGTTGAAGGGCAGCAGGTTTCCGTTACCAGGCTTTTTAGGGGAACAAAGTTCTTTGTAAGGAGCGACATAATTTCTGCGCGGATGGATAATGCCGGTGCTGTTACAGTCGTTTTTGGAAAAGAAAAAATTCATATTGATCCTACCATGGTAAATAAAGATTATTTTTATTCCTTTGCGCAAGGCTGTGCTTGGGCAAATGCGGATTCTGGAAAGAAGCAGACATACAAGGTGTATAGAAATAAAGGGGAGTATATTTTCCTTATGGTTATACTTGGCCTTTTGCTTTCTTTTTCTGTTTTTTACTTTTTGGATCTTAGAAACTGTAGTTTTGCAGAGAAGGTTCTTGGCCTTTCCCTTCTTTTTGCAATAGCAATTGTTTCTTTGGTTTATCTGGTCTGCCTTATTAACCACACAATAATTGTGGAAGAGCAAAGACGCTGCTTTTACTATAAAAAAGGATTTCTAAGAAAAATGGCGGACATAGAACGGATAAAGTCTTTTGAGAGAAAGGCGCGTTTTTTGGAAAGTGCATCCAATTTCTTTTTGACTGTTCGTCTGCCAAATGGGAAAAGCGACTTGGTAAAGTTTGCGTCACTCGATGAAAATTCAGACCGCTTTTGCAACTATCTAGAAAAAGAACTTTCCTCTTGCAAAAACGATGTTGCTGAATATGAGGAATAGTTTAAATAAGCCTACGCCCGATTGGAAGGGTTGCCGCAGGCAAGACCGAAGGGCCGGAGCGTTAGCGTAGCCCTGGAAAGCGGGGAATGCAGCGGCATGAATTCCCGATTGCAGCATTTTGATGAATGTAAAAGTTGGCATGCCGTCCTTATTCTGCAAGGATTGCCTATTTTTATTTTTGTGCTATAATTAAAACATGAAAGTTTTATCGACCGTCTGTTTTGGACTATTAACTCTTCTTTTTGCATGGGGAATTTTCTTTTTTGTTGGAAAGATAAGAAGCGTCCTGTCTGCAAGAAACGCATTCAAAAAATTAACGGCAGACCTTCCTGTTTTGACAACCGACGAAGAAATTGCTGGCGCTTTGCAGGGCGAACCAAAAGTCTACCTTGTTAAGGACTTTGCCTTTTACGATGGCGAAACCGTAAATGATTCTGCCCTTGATGTGCTTAAGGGTGAATACCTTTGCATAAAAATTCAAAAGGAAACTTACACCCGCCCCCATAGCTTGCGCAAGGAAAGCTGGTACTGGAAGCGCGAAGACTTTGCAGAGCTGCGCGGTAAGTTCCGCTTTAACAACGGAGTGTCTTTTGAGATTCCGGAAAATGTAAGGCTGGAATTTCCAATTGCCGCATGTTCCAAGCTAAAAAAAGATGATGCAAAGTTTGACAAGGCTTCAAAAATTTCTATGGCAAGATATTATCCCGACGGTTTGAATGTGGACCTTGAGCATGTAAAGCAAAGGCTAAGCAAGCCGGCTGTCCGCTATGCCTATGCCTATATGAAGGGCGGTGAAAAAGTAACTTTTGCTGCCCGCATTGGAAAGGGGAGCGTGGACTTGAATGTTCTTGACGGAAATAATGTTGTAAGGGTTTGTGGTACAGACAATGCTCTTTCTAAAATTCAGGAACTTGATGGCGAAGTTTTTATAAAGGTTTTTCTTCTTGGAATAGGAATTGTGTTTAGCTTTGTACTTGGCATTGTTTTTCTTATTTTGTTTATAGACAAGATTCAGAATTTGTTTGCCAAGTAAAAGGGCTTTGGATAAAATTGTTCTGATAAAAAACTAAAGCCATTTTACAAAACCGTCTAGGCTTTCCACCTTGAGGACTGCTTGGTCCAGGCTTTCTGCAAAACCTGCGGAAGCCAAGCAGCCTTTCGCGCTAGAAATGTTTCCCAAGCGTATTTCAAAACAGTCGCATTCTTTGTCATTTGCAATAGCAGCTTCGTCTTCAAAGTCACCGCTTCCGGGCATGAAGTCTGCTTTGCAAATGTATGCAAAATATTCTTTGCTTTCCGCATAAGAAAAAAGTGCCGTCTTTTCAATTTTGTTTTCTTTGTTGCAAGTGCCACTTTTAGATGCCATTTTCTAGCGCCTCATTTTTATTTTAGCTCGTAGGTAATATCCATCACAATGCTGATTTCTTTTTTGCCGGAAGAAATGGGTGTGGATGTTCCTGCTGCATCATCATAAGGAGTGTCTGGCCCCCATGTCTGCGTAATGGAATTTGAAGCAGAAAATCTACTTCCGTAACCATTGTTCGTGTCTTCCCTCATTGTAAGAACTTTTCCAAGCTTTGTGCCAGCAACGGAGACAGATTCTTCTGCAATAGCCCTTGCGTTTTCTATGGCAAGAGTCCTGGCTCTTTTTATTGCCTTTACCTCATCTTCGTAGCTAAAAGAAATTCCGTCTACGCCGGTTGCACCGTTTCTTATGCCAAGGTCAATAATGTCTCCAGCTTTTTCTATATCCTGTACCGTAACCTTTATGCGGTTTGTAACACAGTAAAGTCCGTAAACCCTTTCGTCATTCTTCCAGTGGGAATCCTGTGAAATTTCATAGTCATAGGTCTGAAGGTTTTCCGCTGTAACACCTTTTGCCAAAAGCGCATCCTGAATTTTTTTCATGGCCTTTGCATTTTCTTCCTGAGCTTCTTTTATGTCGCTCTTTCGCGTTATGACTGCAAGCTTTACCGTTGCCTTGTCCGGGGTAACAATAACTTTTCCTGTGCCGCTAACCGCAATAGACCTCATCTTGTTAACGTCTTTTTGTGAGCAAGACAAAAATGCAAGCATGGAAAGTGCCGCAAAAACTAGTGCCGATTTTTTCATATCAATCCCTCTTTTTGTAAAATATGTTTTATTATAGTTAAATATAGGAAAAATACTAGGGTAGGTTTTGCAAAAAACTTTTACCCTTCCCATCCGCGGTTTAGCTTTTTGAATTTTTCCCACACTTCAAGGGCAAGCTTTACCGCATCCTCGTAATTTTCGTGCAGCACCGCTTTTCCGTTTGCATTCCTAAGCTTGTACTTTCCGTCCTTCGTATGTTCAATCATTGGAACATGTTCATGGTCGCATACGCTGAACCATTTTCCGCCAATCTGTTCTTTGTGCCATTTAAAATTATTTTTCATGTTTCCTCCAAAAATTTTCTTCATGAGGGGAGAAGTCTCTCCCCCACACGCCGCACTTCGTTGCGCCGTCCCCCTCTCAACGGGCTCGATCGCCGCCCGTAACGCCCGCTTCAAATTCTTTGCGCAAGTGTAAAAGTTCTTCTTTTAGCTGCGCCCTCAACTGCTTGTTGGGCTTCTTCTTCTCCCAGCGCAAATGCCAGCTTGTGCGGTAACCTTGGTAATGCCAAAGCTGACATTCCTTTTTGCGGTCCAGCCAGTTGGAAATCTTTTTTGCTTCAGATTGGGCCTCCGAGTTTGGAATGGAAAGCCAGTTCCAAAAAAGTTTTTCTTCATGCTCGCGTAAGTATGTCCGCGGAATTGCAGGGTGGTAAATGTAAACTGCATTGCCCCTTGCATCGTACCTGTCACAGCCTTGAACAAAATACTTTTTTGCAGCCTCACTTAGTTTTTGGAATCTTTCCTCTGTAATGTCAAGGAGTTTTAACTGCCCCTTTTTGTAGAGCTTGTCCTTAAAATACAAGTCCTTCATTTTTTCTTCGGCAGAAAAGTCCCAAGGGAGTATACGGTTGTTGAACTCGCATTTGTAACTCTTTAGGTTGCAGAACCTGAAGGGCTTTTCGGAAAAGGTGAACCATGAACTTGCGGCTTCTACGGCTTCGGCAAGACCATCGTCAAGGTTGTTAAGGGATTCGATGGGCACGAGCTTTACCTTGTAGCCAACAAGAGTTTTGGGTATTGGGACATACTCCTTTGATTCCCGGCATTCCTTTTCAAGCTGCCACTTTTGTTTTTCTGCGCACAAGAGCTTCTTGTGGTAGCGTAACTTTTCCTTGCTTTTTGTAGGCCTCATGTTACACCTCACGTCCTTCGATTTTTTTAATCGGCACGCAAGGCTTGGGAGCCATAACGAGTTGTCTGATTTTTGAACTGTTAAAAAAATTGGTGATGCGGCTCATGTTCCTAGGCCTCCACGCAAGCATGAAGGTTCAAAGCATAAACCACAGCGGCTGTCCGTTCTTTGCAGCAACAGCCGGCTTTTAATTTGTGTCTTGTAAGTGTACTATACCAAAAATATTCAGGTTTGTCATTAAAGATGTGCTTTAATATTTCTCTGCTAGACAAAGATTTTATTTTCTGCAAAAATAAAAATATGATCAGTTCAAACAAAATGGCGGACATTCACTGCCCGTCTTGTGGCGCACCAGCTGCATACGATATTATCAAGAGGCTTTACCGCTGCTCTTATTGCGATGGTTCTGTTACCATAAGAGAAGCTATAGAACAGAAGAGGGGATTCCGAAAACTTCATCAGGAAAAACTACAGGAAAGTGTTTCTTCCTACGACCTTGAACATGCCGAGTGTACCGGTTGTGGGGCAGAGATTGTATTTGAAAAGGGAGAGGCTCTTTCTAAGTGTGAATTCTGCGGTAGGGCACTTGTAAGAAAGGAATATCTT